>Ga0207706_10000052_pt1 | contig 115553 bp, 117 predicted proteins | sample KBSC53metaG_FD_184318 | JGI IMG/M metagenome (GOLD analysis project Ga0207706, IMG submission 184318) | Corn rhizosphere microbial communities from Kellogg Biological Station, Michigan, USA - KBS C5-3 metaG (SPAdes) (version 2) | ecosystem: Host-associated > Plants > Roots > Rhizosphere >...
GCACGTTGAAGATCATCGTGCGCGTGTTGCCGGTCTGCCTGCGCTCGCCATTGACGTCGAGCCACATGTCGAGGTTCTGCGGATCCTTCACCTCGTCGCTGGTGACGAGCCACGGTCCGGTCGGACCAAACGTGTCGCAGCCCTTGCCCTTGCTCCACTGGCTCGCGCCGCGCTTCAGCTGGAAGTCACGCTCGGACACGTCGTTGACGATGCAGTAGCCGGCGACGTAGCGCAGCGCGTCCTTCGTCGCGACGTACCGTGCCGTGCGGCCGATGACGACGCCGAGCTCGACCTCCCAGTCGAGCTGCGTCGAATCCATCGGAATCATGATGTTGTCGTTCGCGCCGACGATGCACGACGGCGTCTTGAAGAACACGACCGGACTCTCCGGAATGGGCGCGCCCGTTTCCTTCGCGTGGTCCGTGTAGTTGAGTCCGATCGCGACGAACTTCGAGGGCGTCGCGACGCACGGCCCGAGGCGCGGCCGGCCTCTCACGGCGGGCAGCCTGCGCGTATCCAGCTTGCGCAGTCCGGACAGCGTCATCGGCGCCAGCGCATCGGCGTCGATGTCCTTCACCTTGCGTGACAGGTCGCGCAGCACGCCGTCGGCGTCGATGAGTCCGGGCTTCTCACGGCCGGGCGGGCCATAGCGTACGAGCTTCATCCTTCGTCCCCCTTTTGGTTCAGATTGTCATGCCGCCGTCGCACGAATACACGTTCCCCGTCACGAAGGCGGCTTCGTCGGAGGCGAGGAATACCACCATCGGCGCGATTTCCTCCGGCTTCGCGAGCCGGCCCATCGGCTGGCGCGCGACGAACTGCCGGCGTGCCTCAACGGGATCCGGAAAGGCGTTGATGCGATCGGCGAGTGACGGCGTGTCGACGGTTCCCGGCGCGATCGCGTTGCAGCGGACGCCGCGCTGCACGTAGTCGGCCGCGACGCTTTTGGTGAGGCCGATCACCGCAGCCTTGGACGTGCCGTAAACGAAGCGGTTCGGCAGGCCTTTGATCGACCCGGAGATCGACGCCATGTTGACGATGCTCGCGACTTGCCGGGTCGCCTCGTGATGCGCGAGCATTTTCGGAAGCGCGGCGCGGATCGCGACGTACATCGCGCGCGCGTTCAGGTTCATGCTGAACGTCCAGTCGTCCGGCGAGCAGTCGAGGATCGTGCCGTGGTGAACGTACCCTGCGCAGTTGAACAGCACCTGCAGCGGCGGCAGCTCGTCGATGAGCGCCGCGACGGCGCTGTCGTCGAGGACGTCGAGGCGGCGTGTCGTAATACCTGCGATGCCCGTCATGCCGGACAGCGCGGCGTCGTTGACGTCGGTCGCAATCACGGTTGCGCCTTCGCGCGCCATCGCGATCGCGGTCGCGCGGCCGATCCCCTGGCCCGCGGCAGTGACGAGTGCGGTCTTGCCTTGAAGTCGGCTGGACATTCAGCGTGTGGGGATTCCTGCTGCGAAAGCGCGGATTCTACGCTACGAAGCGTGCGCGACGCTGCCGGCGGTCACGCATACGCGGCCGCGGCGCCCTGCATGAACGTGTCGACGAGAAATGCAAACGCAATGCGCCACGCGGCGTCGGCGGCGGCCGGGTGGTAGCTCTCGCGGTCGGCCGTCGCGAACGCGTGCGGCGCATCGGGCAGGACGGCCATCGTGTAGCGCTTGTTCGCGTCCGAGAGGGCCTTGGCGATTCGCGCGTGCTCGTCGCTGGCGATGGACGCATCGCGTCCGCCGTAGACGAGGAGTTGCGGCGCGCCGAGGTCGGCGGCGCGGTCGACGAGCGGCTTGCGCTTGCCGCGCGGAACCGCGGGCGCGATGCCGCCGCCGTAGAACGCGACGGATGCGGCGAGCCGGGAGCCGTGGACCGCGTTGGCGAGGAACGCGAGCCTCCCGCCCATGCAGAATCCCATGACCGCGAGCCGCCCGTCGCGCGCCCCTTGCGCGACCAGCATGTCGAGCGCCGCGCCGACCTCGCGCATCGCGACGTCGTCGTCGACGTCGTTCGCGCGCGCGATCGCATGCTCGCGGTCGGTGTACTCGAACCGGTCGCCGTGGTAGAGATCGGGTGCGAGCGCCATGTAGCCGGCGCGGGCGAAGCGTTCGCACACGCCCTTGACGAACGCGTTGAGCCCGAACGCCTCCATCAGGACGACGACGCCGATGGCGGGGACGCCGTGCGGCTTCGCGAGATAGCCGGAGACGCTTTCCCCGAGCGACAGGAACTCCGTGTGCGGGGAGGATGCGGCCATCGTGCGTGCCCCGGGCCAAAGACGATTTGCAACCGCGAAGAATGCGACGCCCGCGACACGGACGCAAGCGACTTCGGCCGCGGGCAGGCGGCGGTGACGAGGCGCTGTTGCGCGGGCGTCGCCGTGCCGGCCCCCCGTACGGCGGGCCGATGCACCGGTACCTGCCGGGGACGGACGCCCCCCGCGCCCGCCCCCGCTTGATAGACTGGCGTTCCGGAATGCGGAACGGGGCCGGTCGGGGGCATGGGCGAAAGCGTAAAGACGGGCAGTGCGCGTGGCGCGAGGCTGTCGTCGGTCGCGAACGCGACGCGGCTCGTCAAGGCGTTCTCCGACACCGAGTACGAGATCGGCATCAGCAATCTCGCGCGCCGGCTCGGCCTCGCCAAGAGCACCGTGCACCGGATCGCCTCGACGCTCGTCGAGGCCGGCTTCCTCGCGCGCAACCCCGAGAGCGGCGCATACCGGCTCGGGCTCGAGCTGTTCGAGCTCGGCATGCGGGTGCGGCGCAAGATGAACGTCGTCAGCGAGGCGCGGCCGTACCTGCGTGCGCTGATGGAGCGCACCAGTGAATCGGCCCACCTGACCGTGCTCGACGATGCGAGCGTGCTCTACGTCAACAACATCGCGAGCCCGCAGGCGATCCGCATGCAGTCGAATCTCGGCGCGCGGGTCCCGGCACATTGCTGCAGCGAGGGCAAGGCGCTGCTCGCCTACCGCCCCGCCGAGATCGTCGAGCGGGTGATCGCTGCCGGCCTCGCGTCGTGCACGCCGAAGACGATCGTCAAGCCGCAGCGGTTCCGCGCGGAGCTCGCGAGCGTGCGCGCGCGCGGCTTCGCGCTCGACGACGAGGAGCTCGAGATCGGCCTGCGCTCGGCCGCCGCGCCGATCCGTGACCACCGCGGCGACGTCATCGCCGCCGTCAGCGTCGCGGGCCCCGTGCAGCGCGTCGACCGCAAGACGCTGCACCGCTATGGCGAGGAAGCGATGGCCACCGGCAACGCGATCTCGCGGCGCCTCGGCTGGCGCCCGCATCGGGGCGCCGCCGGTGGCGCGATGCCATGAGCGAGCAGTAGGCGCCGGCGCATGCGCGCGCTCGTCGTCGGCACAAGCATCGCGCTGGTGGCCTGGCTGGCGCTCGTGCCGCTCGGCTTCCTGCTGTGGCAGAGCGTGCACGCGCCCGCCGGCGGCGCCGAGGCGACGCAGCTCACGGTCGAGCATTACCGGGCGGCTTACTCGAGCCGCGAAACGGCACGGCTGCTCGGGAACTCGCTGCAGTTCGCGGCCGGCGCGGCGCTCGTCGCGTTCACGCTCGGCACGCTGCTCGCGTTCGTCAACGAGCGCACCGACACGCCGTTCAAGCGGCTGTTCTTCGCGCTCTCGCTCGTTCCGCTCGTCATCCCCGGCGTGCTGTTCGTCGTCGCATGGATGCTTCTCGGCAGCCCGCGGATCGGCCTCGTCAACGTCGCGCTGCGGACGCTGTTCGGCACCGACAGCGTCTTCGTGAACGTCTACACGCTGCCGGGAATGGCGCTGGTCGACGGCCTGCACTACTCGCCGATGGCGTTCCTGATGATGAGCGCCGCTTTTCGCACGATGGACCCGGCGCTCGAGGAAGCGGCGCTCGCCAGTGGCGCCTCGTTGCGAACGGTGTTCGTGCAAATCACGTTCCGCCTCGCGTGGCCCGCCGCCTTCGCGACGCTGCTGATCCTGTTCGTGCGCGCGCTCGAGTCCTTCGAGGTGCCGGCGCTTCTCGGGCTTCCCGGCGGAATTCCGGTGCTCACGTCCGCAATCTACGCCGCGGTCCACCGCTATCCGGGGGACGTGGGCCTCGCGTCCGCGTACGCGGTTGCGCTGCTCGCGATCACGTCGGCGGGGCTGTGGTTCCAGTCGCGCCTGCTCGCGCAGGGTGAGCGCCACGCCACGGTGACGGGGAAAGGCTATCGTTCGCGGCCGATCGAGCTCGGCCGCTGGCGGATGCCGGTGGCGACGCTTTGCATCCTTTACTTCATGCTGTTGATCGGCCTGCCGTTCCTCGTGCTGCTGTGGTCGTCGTTCCAGACGTTCTATGCGGTACCGTCGCGCGCGGCGCTCGCGCACCTGACGCTCGAGTCTTACCGGTTCGTGCTCGGCTTTCCGGCGATCGGCCGTGCGACGCTGAACAGCGTCGTGCTCGCCGTCGGAACCGCCACCACCGTCATGTCGTTGACGGCGGTCGTCTGCTGGGTGGTCGTGCGCACACGCGGGCACGGCCGCGCGCTCGTCGACCAGCTCGCTTCGCTGCCGATCGTCGTTCCCGGCCTGGTCGTCGGCCTGGCGCTGATGGTCTTCTACCTGCACTTCGACATCGGCGTGTACGGCACGCTCTGGATCCTGCTGATCGCGTATGTGACACGCTTCCTGCCGTACGGCATGCGCTACAACGCGGCGTCGATGCTCGGCATCCACCGCGAGCTCGAGGAATCGGCCGCCACCAGCGGCGCCTCGTGGTGGGCGACTTTTCGTTTCATCGTGCTGCCGCTGCTGGCGCCGGGCCTCCTCGCGGGCTGGCTCTTCGTCGTCATCGTCTCGATCCGCGAGCTGTCGAGCTCCATCCTGCTGTACGGCCCGGGGACCGAAGTGCTGTCGATCGTCATCTTCGAGTTGTGGGAGAACGGCCAGTATGTCGAGCTGTCGGCGCTCGGCGTGCTGATGATCGGTGCCTTGCTCGTGCTGGCGCTCGTGGCGCAGCGGTTCGCGGGCCGCCTCGGCATCGGAGCCGTCTGATGCTGTCCGTGCGCGGCCTCACGACCGAGTACGCCGGGCGCGGCGGCGCGGTCCGCGCCGTCGCCGACGTGTCGTTCGACGTCCAACGCGGCCGCTTTTTCACGCTGCTCGGCCCGAGCGGCTGCGGCAAGACGACGACGCTGCGCTCGATCGCAGGGCTCGAGCGGCCGGCCGCCGGCGAGATCAGCGTCGACTCGACGGTCGTGTTCTCGGCCGCGCGAGGCGTGTTCGTGCCGGCGAACCGCCGCGGCTTCGGCGTCGTGTTCCAGTCGTATGCGATCTGGCCGCACATGAACGTGTTTCGCAACGTCGCGTTTCCGCTGGTCGTGGGTCCGCACCGGATGTCGCGCGGCCAGATTCGCGACCGCGTGCTGCGCGTGCTGAAGACGGTGGCGCTCGACGATCTGGCCGAGCGTGACGCAACCAGGCTCTCCGGCGGGCAGCAGCAGCGCCTGGCCCTCGCCCGCGCGCTGGTGATGGAGCCGAAGCTCCTGCTGCTCGACGAGCCGCTGTCGAACCTCGACGCGAAGCTGCGCGAGCGGATGCGTTTCGAGCTGAAGCGTCTGCAGCGCGAGCTGCGGGTCACGACCGTGTATGTGACGCACGACCAGAGCGAGGCGCTCGCGCTGTCGCACGAGATCGGCGTGATGAGCGAGGGCCGCCTCGTGCAGGTCGGCACGCCGCGCACGATCTACGCGCGGCCGGTCGATCCGTTCGTCGCCGATTTCGTCGGCACGACGAATTTCCTGCGCGGCGAAGTGCGCGGCTTCGATGACGACCGAACGCGGGTGCACGTCGACAGCGAGATCGGCGCGGTGCTGGCGATCGGAAGCGACGAGCTCGATCTCGGCGAGCGCGTCGTCCTGACGGTGCGGCCGGAGGACGTCGAGCTTTCGGAGACGCCGCTCGCGGGCGTCAACGCACGGACGGCGAGCGTCGATCAGAAGATCTATCTCGGCGAATCGATCGATTTCCGCGTGCGCCTCGGGGAGCGCGTGCTGCTCGCGCGCTCACATCCGCGGCTCGCGACGAAAATCGGCGAACCGATCCATTTGCGCATCTCGCCCGAGAGCCTGCTGGTGCTCAGGGACGGTTGATCGGCGATTCCCTTGACGGGGGGCACCCCGTTTGCTACGTTCGCGCGGGGAGAACGATCTGTTCCATATAGCGGAACAGATGGGCGGCCGCGCCAGCGCCGCAACCGACAACAAGAACGCCGCTGTCGAGGGAGAGACAACCGATGAGCCGTGCCAACCGGGCGATTTTCGCGCTGGCCGCCGTGATGGCCGCGGCCCCGGCCACCGCGCAAACCGTCACCGTCTACGGCCGCCTGTATCCGGAAGTCGTGTGGACGCGGATGACCGGGTCGACGCAACCGGGGACGGAAGTCAGCACGCTCGCGCAACCGCCGAGCGGCGAGACGTTCGACAACATCGTCCGGATGGACTCGTCGAATTCGCGCCTGGGCTTCCGTGGCGAGGAGCCGCTCGGCGCAGGCCTGAAGGCGTTCTTCCAGATCGAGCAGCGGATCCAGGTCGATACCGGCGGCACGCAGCTCGCGAGCCGGGATACGTACGTGGGCCTTGCGAGCGACCGGTTCGGCACGGTGAAGATGGGCGGCTTCGACACCGTGTACAAGGAGATCGGCGACACGCTGTCGTTCCTCGGGGTGTCGAGCGGCAACTTCGTGTCGAACAGCAACGTGCTGTCGAAGCAGGGGTTCGGCGAGAGCTCCGCCGGCAGCTTCCACCTGCGGCGCGCGAACTCGACGCGCTACGAATCCCCGGAGTTCTCGGGATTCCAGGCGATGGCGCAGTATTCGCCGGACGAGGCCGAGACCTCGTCGCGCAACGCATGGCTGTTGTCGCTCGGCATGCTCTACGCGAACGGTCCGTTCTACGGCGCGCTCGCCTACGAAATCCACAACGACACGTTCGGCGGGTCGCGCAACGTCCCGTCCGCGTTGTCGAACACGAGCAATCCGAATGCCCGCGCGCGCGATACCGGCCTCCGCGCCACGCTGCAGTACCGCTTCGGCGAGCACACGGTCGAGGGCAACGTCGCGCAGATGGAATACAAGGAGCGCGGCGGCGAGCCGGGACACTTCGAGCGCTATCGCCATCTGGCGTACAGCCTGGGCCTCGATTCCAGGTGGGGCGGCGCATGGCGCACCGCAGCTGCGATCGCCTACGCGTCGGCGGGGAGTTGCCGGCTGTTCGACGGCGTGCCGTGCAGCACCAGCGGGCTCGACGGCAGGCAACTGTCGCTCGGCGCCGCGTATTACCTGTCGAAGCGCACGTATCTGTTCGCGCTGTACGCGAAGCTGTGGAACGGCCATTCGGCGCAATACAACAACGTCGACGGCGTCGACGTGGCGCCGGGGGCCGATCCGCAGCAGTTCGCGCTCGGCATCACGCACAACTTCTGATCGGCGATGTTCCGGATTCGATCGCGACGGCTGGCGGCACGGTTGCTGGCGGCCGCATGCGTGGCGATCGCGGCCGGCGCGCTCGCGCAGCCGCTGCCGCAATACGACGGCCCCGGTCGGCTGGAAAAGCTCGCCGCCGCGGCCAAGCGGGAAGGCGAGGTGACGATCTACACGTCGACGCCGGTCGAGGACATCAAGGTATTGACCGATGCGTTCGAGCGCAAGTACGGCATTCGCACGAACGTGTGGCGCGCGAGCTCGGAGAAGGTGTTGCAGCGCGGCACGATCGAGGCGCGGGCCGGTCGCTTCGACGTCGACGTGTTCGAGACCAACGGTCCCGAGCTCGAGGTGCTGGCGCGCGAGAAGCTGCTGGCGCCGGTCGAGACGCCGGCGGTGCGCGACCTCGTTCCCGAGGCCGTGCTCCCGCATCGGCAATGGATCGGCACGCGGCTCGTGATTTTCGCGTTCGCCTACAACACGTCGCTGGTGCAGAAATCGGAGCTGCCGAGGACGTACGAGGGATTTGCCGATCCGCGGTGGAAGGGACGCCTCGGCATCGAGGCCGAGGACGCCGACTGGTTCGCCACGGTCAGCGGGCTGCTCGGCGAAGCGAATGCCGAGCGCACGTTCCGGGCGATCGTCGCGACGAACGGCGTCTCGGTCCGCAAGGGGCACACGCTGCTCGCCAACCTCGTCGCGTCGGGCGAGGTGCCGCTCGCGCTCACCGTCTACAACTACAAGGCCGAGCAGCTCAAGAACAAGGGCGCGCCGATCGACTGGTTCGTGCTGCCGCCCGCCATCGCGCGCGCGAACGGCGTCGGCGTGGCGACGAAGGCGCCGCATCCGAACGCGGCGCTGCTGTTCTACGAATTCGCGATCGGACTCGAGGGCCAGACGCTGTTGCTGTCGCGCGACTTCGTGCCGACGAACCGCAACGTCGACACGCAGCTGAACCGCTTCGCGCTCCGCTTCGTCGATCCGCGCGCGGTGGTCGAGGACGCTGCCAAGTGGGAGAAGCGCTACGCCGACATTCTCCGCGCGCAGCCCCGCTGACCGCGCAACTCGCCGCAGTGGTGTTGCACGAGGCGCTCTCGTTCCTCGTCCCCCGTCATCTGCCCCGATGTCCGCAATTGGTCATGCCACTTGACCACCTGACCGTGGCCGCGTAGCCTTCGCCGTTTTCGACGGAGCGCCTGCGACGGTCTCGCGCAGGCGGTCGCGCCATGCCGTTCCAGAGCATCGAGCCCCGGCGGCTGTATCGCCAGATCGCCGATCAGATCCGCGACCTGATCCGGCGGGGCGAGTACACGGCCGGATCGCGGCTGCCGCCGGAGCGCGACCTGGCGCGGCAGCTCGGCGTATCGCGGCCTTCGGTGCGCGAGGCGCTGATCGCGCTGGAGGTCGAGGGGCTGGTCGAGGTGCGGATCGGATCCGGGATCTACGTCCGTGCACAGGACGGCGATGCTGCCGCCGGTGCCGCCGAAGCGGCGGCGGGTCCGTTCGAACTGCTGCGCGCGCGCTACGTGATCGAGGCCGAATGCGCGGCGCTCGCGGCGAAGTCGGCGAGGCGCGCCCAGGTGCAGGCAATCGCCGATGCGCTCGACGAGATGGAGCAGGAGATGGAGGCCGGCCGCGAGCCGCTGCCTTGCGACCGGCTGTTTCACCTGCGGATTGCGGAGGCGACCGGCAACGGAGCGCTCGTGCACGTGATCAAGCTGCTGTGGGACGAGCGCACGGGGCCGCTGTTCTCACGGCTCGAGCACCATTACGATTCACCGGGACTGTGGCGAAGCGCGATGATCGAGCATCGCAAGGTGCTGGAGTCGATCGCCGCGCACGACCCGGACGCCGCGCGCGCCGCCATGCAGCGCCATCTGGACCACGCGTACAAGCGCTTCAGCAAGGGCTGGAACGCGCGCACGAGCCCCTGCGCCGGAGCCGACGGCCGGCATCGCGCAGCGTCGCGGCGCGCAGTCTGATGAACGCGCCAACCACCCACGGGAAAGGAGCCGCCATGCTCGCTTGCCGCATTCATGCCAAGGACGACCTGCGAGTCGAACCGCAGGCGATGCCCGCCGTCGGCGAGAACGAAGTGCTGCTGCGCCTCGGCGCCGGCGGCATTTGCGGGTCCGACCTGCACTATTACTTCGAGGGCCGCAACGGCAGCTTCGTCGTGCGCGAGCCGCTGATTCCCGGTCACGAGGCTTCCGCCGTCGTGGCCGCCGTCGGCTCAGCCGTCACACGGGTCAAGGAAGGCGACAAGGTCGCGGTCAGTCCGTCGCACGCGTGCGGGCGGTGCGGCTATTGCCGCGAGGGGCGCGAGCAGCTGTGCGAGCACATGCGCTTCCTCGGCAGCGCGAGCCGCTTCCCGCACGTGCAGGGCATGTTCTGCGAGTACTTCGTGATGGGCGAGCGCCAGTGCTACCCGGTGGCGGGCGACGTCTCGCTCGGCGAGATCGCGTTCGCCGAGCCCCTCGCTGTCGCGCTGCACGCGGTAGACCGCGGCGGCGATCTCCTCGGCCAATCGGTGCTCGTCACCGGCGCCGGCACCATCGGCTGCCTGACGGTGCTCGCGGCACGCCTCGCCGGCGCGGCGCGGATTACCGTCAGCGACATCCTCGATCGGCCACTGGCCCAGGCGAAAACGGTGGGCGCCGACGTCGCGCTGCACGCGGCGCGCGACGCCGACGCGCTGCGCACACCGCAATTCGACGTCGCGTACGAAGTCTCCGGCAGCTTCAAGGCGCTGCAGACGTGCATGGCCGCCGCCAAGCGCGGCGGCGTCGTCGTGCAGGTGGGCACGCTGCCGCACGAGCCGCTGCCGTTCGTCGTCAACGACGTGATGGCGAAGGAGATCGACCTGCGCGGCGCGTTTCGCTGGGGCATCGAGTTCGACTGGGCGGTCGGCTATCTCGCGTCGCGCAAGGTCGACGTGCGGCCGCTGCTGTCGGGCCAGTATCCGCTCGCGGATGCGGTCGAGGCGTTCCGCGCCGCGGCCGACAAGAATCGCAGCACCAAGGTGCAGCTCGTCGCGTGACGCGCGCCACCTTTCCAGCAGGCAATGTTCGTTCACTTCGAGGAGGCATGATGCGTTTGCTGTCCAAGCTGGTGTTGGCCGCCGCCGCGACGGCGGCATTGACGATCGCTGCGCCCGCGGCCGCGCAGACGAAGCTCAAATGGGCGCACGTCTACGAGACGTCCGAGCCGTTCCACCGCTGGTCGGTGTGGGCCGCCGGCGAGATCGAGAAGCGAACGAACGGGCGCTATCACATCGACGTTTTCCCGGCGTCGAGCCTCGGCAAGGAATCGGACATCAACCAGGGGCTGACGCTCGGCACCGTCGACATGATCATCTCGGGGCTTTCGTTCGCGGCCCGGACGATGCCCCGCTTCGGCGTCGGCTACTACCCGTACACGTTCCGCGACGGCGACCACCTGATCAAGTGGGCGAAGAGCGACGCCTTCAAGCAGCTCGCCGACGAGTATCGGCAAAAGACCGGCATCCAGGTGACGGCGATGACGTACTACGGTACCCGGCACACGACGTCGAACCGGGCGTTCACCGACTGCACGGGCATGAAGGGCCTGAAGATGCGCGTGCCCGACGTGCCGGCGTATCTCGCCCTGCCGAAATCGTGCGGCGCGAATCCGACGCCCATCGCGTTCGCCGAGGTCTACCTCGCGCTGCAGAACGGCACCGTCGATGCGCAGGAGAACCCGCTCACGACGATCGAGGCGAAGAAGTTCTACGAGGTGCAGAAAAACGTCATCCTGACGGGGCACATCGTCGACTCGCTCGCAACGCAGGTCGCGCCGCACGTCTGGAACAAGCTCTCCGACGCGGACAAGAAGGTGTTCACCGACGTGACGCAGGAAGCCGCGCAGAAGGCAACCGCCGAAATCACCAAGCGGGAGGCCGAGCTCGCCGACGAGTTCAAGAAGAAGGGATTGACCGTCACGGCCGTCGACAAGAAGTCGTTCCAGGACGCGATCACGAAGAGCGTCTCGCTGGAGTCGATGGGCTACCAGAAGGCCGATTGGGATCGCATCCAGGCGATCAAGTAGGCCTGCGCTGTGCGGCCCGCCGTCCGGCTCGGCGGGCCGCACCCGAACCCGACGAAGGAATTCCACCGATGAGCACGCCAACGATTCCGGTCGGTAGTGTGGGCGCACCGAACGCCACGACAAAGTCGGCCGACGCCACGGCCGAGGAACACGTTCTCGACGAATCGGGTCATTTCCACGTCACCGATGCGCCGATCGACCTCGGCCACTATACGGTCGAGGCGTGGATCGCGTTCGCGTTCTTCTGGCTGCTGGCGCTGAACGTCTTCTACCAGTTCTTCACGCGCTACGTGCTGAACGACTCGGCGTCGTGGACCGAGGAGATCGCGCGCTACCTGCTGATCTGCATGGTGTTCGTCGGCATCTCCGCCGCCGTGCGGACCAGCCGTCACATCCACGTCGATTTCCTGTACCGGCTGATCCCGCGGCAGGCGGGACGCATTCTCGCGACGCTCGTCGACGTCGTGAAGACCGTGTTCTTCGCCTTCGCGACGGTGCTCACCTGGCAGATGATGGAAAAGATGGTCAATTACAAGATGACGATCATCGACCTGCCGATGAACCTCGTCTACGGCGTCTGCATGTTCGGCTTCGCGTGCGCCACGCTGCGCTCAATCCAGGTCGCCGTCCTGAACTGGCGTCGCGGCTACGGGCTGCTCGAGCGCCCCGAGGCTGCGGAGGAGATCGCGCGATGAGCGCTGCGGGCGAGCCAATCAGGAGGCCGAGGCGATGACTCCGGCGCTGCTCGGTTCGTTCCTCGCCATGATGACGACCGGCGTGCCGGTCGCGATTGCCATGGCCGGATCGGCGCTGGTGTACATCCTGCTGACCGGCAGCACGCCGCCGTTCGCCGTCGTCCACCGGATGATCAGCGGCATCGACAGCTTCCCGCTGCTCGCCGTGCCGTTCTTCATCTTCGCCGGCAACCTGATGAACAACGCCGGCATCACCAACCGCATCTACGACTTCGCGCTCGCGCTCGTCGGCTGGCTCAAGGGTGGCTTGGGCCACGTGAACATCATCGGCTCGGTGATCTTCGCCGGCATGTCCGGAACCGCCATCGCCGACGCCGCAGGCCTCGGGACGATCGAGATCAAGGCGATGCGCGACAAGGGCTACGACCTCGGCTTCTCGGTCGGCGTCACGGCGGCATCCGCGACGCTCGGCCCGATCATCCCGCCGTCGCTGCCCTTCGTCATCTACGCGACGATGGCCAACGTGTCGGTCGGCCAGCTCTTCCTTGCCGGAATTCTCCCGGGCATCGTGATGGCGGTCCTGATGATGCTGACGGTCGCGTACTACGCTCACAAGAACAAGTGGGGCGGCGACATCGCGCTCGAATGGAAGCGCATGGGCAAGGCGCTCACCGAGCTGGCGGTCGTCGTGGCGTTCCCGCTTGCGATGTGGGCCGCGGTAACGCTCGGCATGCCGTTCAACTACGCGCTCGGCGCCGGCCTCGCGCTGCTGTTCCTCGCCGACTGGCGGTTCAAGTTCGACGCCGTGATGCCGATCATGACGCCGATCCTGCTGATCGGCGGCATGTCCACCGGCGTGTTCACACCCACCGAGGGTGCGATCGCCGCGTGCGTATGGGCGCTGATCCTCGGCCTCTTCTGGTACCGGACGATGACGCTGCGGATGCTGGCCAAGGTCAGCATGGACACGATCGAGACGACGGTCACGGTGATGTTCATCGTCGCGGCCGCGTCGATCTTCGGCTGGCTGCTGACCGCCACGCGGGTGACCGACATGGTCGCGCTGTGGGTGCTGTCGTTCACGCACAGTCCGTGGGTATTCCTGCTGCTCGCCAACCTGCTGATGCTCTTCGTCGGCTGCTTCCTCGAGCCGACGGCGGCGATCCTGATCCTCGTGCCGGTGCTGTTGCCGGTCGTGCAGCAGCTCGGCATCGACCCCGTGCATTTCGGCCTGGTGATGGTGCTGAACCTGATGATCGGACTGCTGCACCCGCCGATGGGAATGGTGCTGTTCGTGCTCGCGCGCGTCGCGAATCTCTCGATCGAGAAGACGACGATGGCGATCGTGCCGTGGCTGATCCCGCTCTTGCTGTCGCTGATCCTGATCACGTACGTGCCGCAGATCGCGATGTGGCTGCCGCACGCGCTGATGCGGCAATAGCGTGAACAGTGCCTGACTGATCGATGGACCGGATCGAGCGCATCGAAATCCTGCAGGTCGACCTCGCGCCGAAGGTTGCGCGCAGCGACGCCATCCAGTCGTTCGTCGCGCAGGAGACGCCGATCGTTCGCATCACGTGCGCCGACGGCGCGCAGGGCATCGGGTATTCGTACACGATCGGCACCGGCGGGTCGTCCGTGGTGGCGCTGCTGCGCGACCATCTCGCGCCGCGGCTTGTCGGGCGCGACGCCGCCGAGATCGAGCGCTTGTGGAAGGAGCTGTTCTTTCACACGCACGCCACGGCGGTCGGCGCGATCACGAGCCTTGCGCTCGCCGCGATCGACACCGCGCTGTGGGACCTCAAATGCCGGCGCGCCGGGCGGCCGCTGTGGCAATGCGCCGGGGGCGCGCAGCCACGCGTTCCCGTTTACACGACGGAAGGCGGCTGGCTGCATCATTCGCGCGGCCAGCTGGTCGACGAAGCCCGCGCGGCAAAGCAGCAGGGCTTCCGCGGGGCGAAGATCAAGGCGGGGCGGCCCGCGATCGCCGAGGATGTCGATCGGCTCGGCGCCGTGCGCGAGGCGATCGGCGACGCGTTCGAGATCATGGTGGACGCCAACCAGGCGTTCACCGTCGCCGAGGCGCGCCGTCGCGCGCATGCCTTCACGCCGTTCGGCCTCGCGTGGCTCGAGGAGCCGCTGCCGGCGGAGGACGTCGCCGGGCATGTCGAGCTCGCGGCAGTCGCCACGATGCCGATCGCGGTCGGCGAATCGCTCTACCATCCGTCGCATTTCCGCGACTATCTCGAGCGCCGCGCGTGCTCGATCGTGCAGGTGGATTGCGCGCGCGTCGGCGGCATCACGCCATGGCTCAAGGTCGCCCACCTGGCGGAAACTTTCAATGTCGCCGTCTGCCCCCATTTTCTGATGGAGCTGCACGTTTCGCTCACGGCCGCGGTGCCGAACGGGGCGTGGGTCGAGTACATTCCGCAACTCGACGCGATCACGACGTCGCGGCTTTCGCTCGAGGACGGCTACGCGGTTCCGCCGCAGTCGCCGGGCCTCGGCATCGACTGGAACTTCGCGGCCATTGAGCGCGCCGCCGTGGCGCGCGCCACGATCGATTGAGGAGCCTTCCATGCTGACCCGCTCATCGCTCACGATCCGATTGCATCCCGCCGACGACGTCGTCATCGCGCGGCAGCAGCTGGTCGGGGGAACCAAGTTGCTCGACGAGGACGTCGTCGTCGCCGGCCTCGTGCCACCCGGGCACAAGGTGGCAACGCGCGCGATCGCCGCCGGCGCGCCGGTGCGGCGCTACAACCAGATCATCGGCTTCGCGAGCCGCCCGATCGCGCGCGGCGACCACGTCCATCTGCACAACCTCGCGATGGGCGCGTTCGACCGCGACTATGCGTTCGGCGTGGACGCGAAGCCCACCGATTACGTCGTGCCGGCCGCCACGTTCGAAGGCATCGTCCGCCGCGACGGTCCGAACGCCGGCAAGGTCGCGACGCGCAACTACATCGGCATCCTGTCGACGGTGAACTGCTCGGCAACGGTCGCGCGCGGCATCGCCGGCCACTTCACGCGCGAGCGCCTCGCCGCGTATCCGAACGTGGACGGCGTAGTCGCGCTCACGCACGGCTCCGGCTGCGGCATGGACACGCACGGCGAAGGGATGCAGATCCTGCGGCGCACGCTCGGCGGCTACGCGAAGCACGCGAACTTCGCCGGCGTGCTGATTGTCGGCCTCGGTTGCGAGGCGAACCAGATCAGCGCGCTGCTCGGCGCGCAGGCGCTCGCGGAGGGACCGCTGCTGCGCACGTTCTCGATCCAGGACACCGGCGGGACGGCGAAAACGATCGCCCGCGGCATCGCGATGATCGAAGAGATGCTGCCTCCCACGAACGACGTGACGCGCGAATCCGTATCCGCGTCGCACCTCACCGTCGGCCTGCAGTGCGGCGGCTCGGATGGCTACTCGGGAATCACCGCCAATCCCGCGCTCGGCGCGGCGGTCGACCTGCTCGTGCGCAACGGCGGCACGGCGATACTTTCGGAGACGCCCGAGATCTACGGCGCCGAGCACCTGCTGACGCGCCGCGCGGTGTCGCGCGAGATCGGCGAAAAGCTCGTCGCGCGCATTCGCTGGTGGGAGGACTATACGGCGCGCGAGCGCGGCGAGATGAACAACAACCCGTCGCCGGGCAACAAGGCGGGCGGACTGACGACGATCCTCGAGAAGTCGCTCGGCGCGGTGGCGAAGGGCGGCACGACGAACCTCGTCGACGTGTACGAATACGCGGAGCCCGTTATGGCGAAGGGTTTCGTCTACATGGACACGCCAGGCTACGATCCGGTGTCGGCGACGGGCCAGGTCGCGGGCGGTGCGAACATGATCGTGTTCACGACGGGCCGCGGATCGGCGTACGGTTGCGCGCCTGCGCCTTCGCTCAAGCTCGCGACGAATACGGCGCTCTGGCAGCGGCAGGAAGAGGACATCGATCTCAATTGCGGCGAGATCGTCGATGGCGGCGCCACCGTCGCGCAAGTCGGCGAGCACCTCTTCCGGATGATGATCGACACTGCGTCGGGCACCCGGTCGAAGAGCGAGTTGCACGGCTACGGGCAGAACGAATTCGTGCCCTGGTACGTGGGAGCGGTGATGTGAAGCGGCGTGCGGCCGCGGCGGCGGTTGACATCGCCGCACGGCCGCCCGTACGCTGCACCGGAGCGCGCCACGCGCGAAGCATCGGCGCCGCGCGCACATAATGGAGTCGTTCAAGGAGGAATCGATGAAGCTCGTCACGAAGTGCGCCGCCGCGCTGCTTGCGCTCGGCATGCTGGGCGCGGCCGCACCGGCCGCGGCGCAGGAGAAGATCGTCGTCTGGTGGGTCAAGGGGTTCTATCCGTCCGAAGACGCCGCACTGTTCGAGGCGATCAAGAAGTTCGAGGCGAAGAGCGGCGTCAAGGTCGAGTTGTCGCAATACGCGGTGCAGGACGGCATTCCGAAGACGGTCGCGGCGCTCGACGCCGGCAATCCGCCGGACGTCGCGTACTTCGACGTCTACGACTTCCAGGTGCTCGGCAAGTGGGCGTTCGAGGGCAAGCTCGAGGACCTGTCCGACATCCTGACACCGATGAAGGACAAGTTCCTGCCCAACACGATCGAGACGACGTACCTCTTCAACGACAAGGCGAAGAAGCGCGCGTATTACGGCTTCCCGATCAAGCAGCAGACGATGCACATCGAGTACTGGAAGGACATGCTCGCCGAAGCCGGCGACACGAGCATTCCGGAAACGTGGAAGGAGTACTGGGCGTTCTGGTGCGACAAGGCGCAGCCGGACTACCGGAAGAAGACCGGCAAGCGAATCTACGGCACGGGCTTCCCGATGGGCGTCGATTCGAGCGACTCGTACTACTCGTTCCTGACGTTCATGGACGCGTACAACGTCAAGCTCGTCGACGACAGCGGCAAGGTCACGGTCAGCGACCCGAAGGTGCGGCAGGGCATGATCGGCGCGCTGCGCGACTACACGACTCCGTACACGAAGGGCTGCACGCCGCCGTCGGCGACGTCGTGGAAGGACCCCGACAACAACGTCGCCTTCCACAACAAGACGACGATCATGACGCACAACGCGACGATCTCGATCGCCGCGAAGTGGTTCGACGACATGAACAACGAGAAGCTCAAGCCCGAGGAGCGGGAGCAGGCGAAGAAGAACTACTACGAGAACATCGCGACGGCCGGCTTTCCGAAGAAGCCCGACGGCTCGCCGATGACGTACCGCGCGGCGGTGAAGACCGGCGCGATGTTCGCGGATTCGAAGAACAAGCGGCGCGGCAAGGAATTCATCGCGTTCCTGATGCAGGACGAGAACCTTATTCCATACGTCGAGGGCGCGCTCGGCCGCTGGTACCCGGTGACGAAGTCGGGTGCGGCGCGCCTTTCGTTCTGGCTTGCCGACCCGCATCGCACGTCGGTGCAGCGCCAGTTCTCAGCGGGCACGACGACGTTCGAGTTCACGAAGAACTGGAAATTCACGATCCTGAACAACGAGAACGTCTGGGCGAAAGCGATGAACCGCGTTGTGAGCGAGAAGTGGCCCGTCGAAAAGGCGGTGGACGAGATGCTCGCGCGCATCAAGGAAGTCGCAGGGTAAAACTTCTGATGGCCAACGGGGCGGCGCGGCCGCCCCGTCTTTCATGTATTCAAGACGCCCGTGTCTACAGTAGTGCTGCCGCACATCGACGCGGTCCACCCGGCGCCGCGGCGCCGGCTGTCGACCTGGCAAGCGTGGGGGCTCGTCCTCCTTGCCCCGTACGTCGTCGTGTTCGCGGTGTTCGTCGTCTACCCGGTGGGCTACGGCCTGTGGCTCGCGCGGCATCCGGCGAGCTACGTCGCACTCGCCGACGATCCCGTCTTCGCGGGATCGGTCGTCAACACGCTGCTGTTCCTGGCCGTCGCGATCAACTTGAAGATGATCGTCGCGCTGCTGCTGTCGGGATTCTTCGTCAACACGCGCACGTGGATCAAATGGCTGTCGGTGCTGTTCATCCTGCCCTGGGCGGTGCCGTCGATTCCGACGATCCTGTCGATCCGCTTCATGCTGAATCCCGAGTGGGGCGTGATCAACCAGCTCATCTTCCGGCTGACCGCCGAGGACGGCCCGAACTGGCTCAACGACCGCTGGCTCGCTCTCTCGATGGCGATGCTGGTCCACGTCTGGAAGAGCCTGCCGTTCTGGACGATGATCATGATCGCCGGGCGGCTCGCGATCCCGAAGGAGCTCTACGAGGCGGCCGGCGTCGACGGTGCGTCGCGCTTCCAGCAATTCCGCTTCATCACGTGGCCGTCGATGCAGACGCTGTACCTGACGTCGACGATCCTGTCGATGATCTGGACGCTCGGCGACTTCAACAGCGTCTACCTGCTGACCGGTGGCGGCCCCGCGGATCTCACGCACATCCTCGCCACGCTCGGCATCCGCTACCTTCGGCTCGACCAGGTCGACCTCGCGATGGCGACGATCGTCTGCGCGATGCCGCTGGTGCTGCCGCTCGTGTACTTCATGATGAAGCGCCTTTCCCGCTGACGTTCGATGAAGAAGATCGTCACCGAGGCCAAGCTGCTGCTGATCGGCATTCCGGTCGCGATCTGGACGCTGCTGCCGATCTACAACCTGTTCATCTTCTCGATCTCGACGAAGAACGAGGCGTTCTCGGGCAAGCTGTGGCCCGACCATCCGACGCTGCGCAACTTCGAGATCGTGTTCCGCGAGGAGCATCATTTTCTCGGCCATTTCTGGCGCCAGCTCGGCAACTCGCTCGTGATCGCGATCGCCGTGGGCCTGCTCACGCTGCTGGTCGCGACGACGGCGGCGTTCGCGATCAGCCGCCTCAAGGTTCGCGGCGGCCGCGTCGTGCTGAATTGCGCGCTGTTGACGTATTTCATCCCGGCCGCGTTCCTCGCCGTGCCGATGTACAAGGCGATGGGCACGTACGGGCTGCTGAACAACCAGTGGTCGCTGATCCTCGCGATGGTCACGATCGCGTCGCCGTATGCGATCTGGGTGCTGAAGCAGGCGTCCGACAAGCTGCCGTTCGAGCTCGACGAGGCCGCGCGCATCGACGGCGCGTCTCCGCTCCAGCTCTTTCGCCTCGTGTACCTGCCGCTGATGGCGCCGTCGCTCGTCGCCGTGGGCGTGTATGCGCTGCTGCTCGCGTGGAACGAATACCTGTACGCGTTCCTGTTGCTTTCGAACGAGCGCGACCTCACGCTGGGGGTCGCGCTCGGGCTGTTCCTGTCGGCCGACGATTCGCCGTGGGAGCTCCTGATGACGACGGGACTCCTCTACGCGCTGCCGCCCGCGGCCATTTATTACGTGTTCAAGCGCTACATGCAGTCCGGACTCACCGCCGGCGCCGTGAAGGCATGAGGTAACCATGGCATCTGTTTCATTCCACAACGTCGAAAAAGCCTTCGGCGCCACGAAGGTCATCCACGGCATTTCGTTCGACATCCGCGACGGCGAGTTCATGGTGCTGGTCGGTCCTTCGGGCTGCGGCAAGTCGACGCTTCTGCGCATGCTCGCGGGTCTCGAGGAGATCACCGCAGGCACGGTCGCCATCGACGGGAGGCCGGTGAACGACGTCGACTCGAAGGATCGCGACATCGCGATGGTGTTCCAGAGCTACGCGCTGTATCCGCACATGAGCGTGCGCGACAACATGGGCTTCAGCCTGCGGCTGCGCAAGGCTGCGAAGTCCGAGATCGACGCGCGCGTCGCGCGGGCGGCGAAGATCCTGAACCTCGAGCCGTATCTCGGGCGCTATCCGCGGGAGCTCTCCGGCGGCCAGCGGCAGCGCGTCGCCATGGGGCGCGCGATCGTCCGCGATCCCAAGGTGTTTCTGTTCGACGAGCCGCTGTCGAACCTCGACGCCAAGCTCCGCGTGCAGATGCGCTCGGAGATCAAGGCGCTCCACCAGCGCCTGAAGACCACCACCGTCTACGTCACGCACGACCAGATCGAGGCGATGACGATGGCCGACCGCATCGTCGTCATGCACGACGGCATCGTCGAGCAGATCGGCACGCCGCTCGAGCTCTACGACCGGCCCGAGAACCTGTTCGTCGCGCAGTTCATCGGCTCGCCCGCGATGAACATCGTGCAGGGCACGCTGCGGCGCGCGAACGGCACGGCGCACGTCGAGACACCGGACGGCATCCGCTGGCCGCTCGGGCACGGCGCCGGCGCCGACGGCCAGGCGGTGTCGTACGGCGTGCGCCCCGACCATCTCGAGCTCGCGGCCAACCAGCCCCATACCGTGCCGGCCGAGGTCATCGTCGTCGAGCCGACGGGCTCGGAAACCGAGCTCGTCGTGCGCATCGGCGATGCGCAGATGATCGTCGAGACGCACGGCCGGCCGAAGCTCGCGCCCGGCGACCGGGTGACGTTCCTGGTCGAGCCCGGCAACGTGCATCTGTTCGACCAGCAGACGGGGCAGCGCCTCTCGGCGTGAGCGAAACAGGATGCAGCCGGCACCCCAACCGGGCGCCCGCCTCGCGCCGATCGCGACGACGGCGCGACTGACGCTGCGCGAGATCGACGGCGGCGACGCGCCGTTCATCCTGACGCTCGTCAACGACGCCGCCTGGCTGCGATTCATCGGCGACAAGAACGTGCGCACGGAGAGCGACGCGCGCCGCTACATCGAAGCCGGCCCGGCCACGATGTACGCGCAGCGCGGCTTCGGCTTGTGGCTCGCCGAGCGCAGCGAGGACGGCGTGCCGATCGGCATGTGCGGTCTCATCAAGCGCGACGCGCTGCCCGACGTCGACCTGGGCTTCGCCTTCCTGCCGGCCTATCGCGGCAACGGCTACGCGTTCGAGGCTGCGCAGGCCGCAATCGACTTCGCATGGGACAGACTCGGGCTCGCGCGCATCGTCGCGATCACCGCGCCCGACAACGACGATTCCGTACGGCTGCTCGAGCGGCTCGATTTCCGCTTCGAGCGCATGCTGCGGCTGGCGGACGACGCGCCCGCGGTGAGGCTGTACGCGGCGCGGCGGCCGCGATCGCGAGAGGACTGAATGGCCAACGACGTCAAGCGCAAGCTCCGCTCCGCCGAATGGTTCGGCCGCCACGACCGCGACGCGCTGGTCCACCGCTCGTGGATGAAGAACCAGGGCATCCCGCACGACCAGTTCGACGGCCGGCCGGTGATCGGCATCTGCAACACCTGGTCGGAGGCGACACCCTGCAACGCACACTTCCGCGAGCTCGCCGAGCACGTCCGGCGCGGCGTGCTCGACGCCGGTGGATTCCCGATCGAGTTCCCGGTCATGAGCCTCGGCGAGGGGATGATGCGGCCGACGACGATGCTCTTTCGCAACCAGTGCGCGATGGACGTCGAGGAGTCCATTCGCGCCAATCCGTTCGACGGCGTCGTGCTGCTGATGGGCTGCGACAAGACGACGCCGGCGCTTCTGATGGGCGCCGCGTCGTGCGATCTGCCGACGATCGGCGTGTCCGGCGGCCCGATGCTGAACGGGCGCTTCCGCGGGCAGGCGATCGGCTCGGGCACGCACGTGTGGAAGTTCACCGAGATGCTGAAGATCGGCCAGATGAACGAGGCCGACATGATCGAGGCCGAGTCCTGCATGTCGCGCTCGGCCGGTCACTGCATGACGATGGGCACGGCGTCGACGATGGCGTCGATGGTCGAGGCGCTCGGCATGGGGCTGCCCTCGAATGCGGCGATCCCCGCCGTCGATTCGCGCCGCCGCGTGCTTGCGCGCATGGCCGGCCGCCGCATCGTGCAGATGGTCGGCGAGGACCTGCGGATGTCGAAAATCGCGACGCGGCAGGCGTTCGAGAACGCGATCATGGTGAACGGCGCGATCGGCGGCTCGACGAACGCCGTCGTCCACCTGCTTGCGATCGCCGGCCGCCTCGGCGTCACGCTCACGCTCGACGACTGGGATCGCCTCGGTCGATCGATGCCGTGCATCGTCAACCTGATGCCATCGGGCGAGTTCCTGATGGAAGACTTCTATTACGCGGGCGGCCTGCCGGTGGTCATACGCGAGATCGGCGCGCGGCTTCACAAGGATGCGCTGACCGTCAACGGCCGCACGATCTGGAAGAACTCGCAGGACGCCGTCAACTACGACGAGCGCGTGATCACGCCGCTCGCGCGGCCGTTCAAGCCGCAGGGCGGCATCACCGTGCTGCGTGGCAACCTCGCTCCCGACGGCGCGGTGCTGAAGCCTTCCGCGGCGACGCCCGCGCTGATGAAGCATCGCGGGCGGGCGGTGGTGTTCGACGACATCGACGACCTGCACCGGCGCATCGACGATCCGGCACTCGACGTGAGCGCGAACGACATCCTCGTGCTTCGCAACTGCGGCCCGAAGGGCTATCCGGGATTTCCCGAAGTCGGCAATTTCGCGCTGCCCGCGAAGCTGTTGCAGCAGGGCGTGACCGACATGGTGCGCATCTCCGACGCGCGCATGTCCGGCACGGCCTACGGCACGGTCGTGCTGCACACGGCGCCCGAGGCGGCGGCCGGCGGTCCGCTCGCGCTCGTCGAGAACGGCGACATGATCGAGCTCGACGTCGAGGCGCGTCGCCTGCATCTCGACGTCGCGGACGACGTGCTCGCGAGCCGACGTGCGCGGTGGAAGGCGCCAGCGCCGCATGCAGCGCGCGGCTGGGTGAAGCTCTACTGCAGCACGGTGCAGCAGGCCGACAAGGGTGTCGACCTCGATTTTCTCGTCGGCAGCTCCGGTGCGCCGGTCGGTCGCGAAAGTCACTGACGCGCGAAACGCGATGCGCACGCTCCGGCACCTGTTCGACAACAACCGCGCGTGGTCGGAGCGCATCCGCCGGCAGGACCCCGATTTCTTTGCCAAGCTCTCAGGGCAGCAGGCGCCGGCCTTCCTGTGGATCGGATGCTCGGACAGCCGGGTGCCCGCGAACGAGATCGTCGGTCTGCTGCCCGGCGAGCTGTTCGTCCATCGCAACGTCGCCAACCTCGTCGTGCACACCGATTTGAACTGCCTGTCGGTGATGCAGTTCGCAATGGACATTCTCAAGGTCCGTCACATCATCGTGTGCGGGCACTACGGCTGCAGCGGCGTGCATGCGGCGCTGCGCGGTGACCGGCTCGGCCTGTCGGACAACTGGCTGCGGCACGTCGACGACGTGCGGCAGAAGCACCGTGATCGCCTCGCGACCGCTGCCGACGCGGCGGATCGCCTGTGCGAGCTGAACGTCATCGAGCAGGTCGCGAACGTCTGCCAGACGACGATCGCCCGCGACGCGTGGCAGCGCGGGCAGGAGCTCTCGGTGCACGGCTGGATCTACAGCCTGCGGGACGGGCTGCTGCGCGACCTCGGCACGACGGTGGACGGCATCGGCGAAACGGAAGCCGTTCACCGCGCGGCGCTCGACGCGCTGCGCTGAACGACGGGGCCGCGCGATGCCGATGTCCGACTACATCCGGAACCTGCGCGCCATGATCGGCACGACGGTGCTCGAAGTGCCGACGGTGAGTGTCCTGGTCTTCGACGCGCAGGACCGCGTGCTGCTCGTACGCCACGCCGAGGGCAACAACTGGACGACGCCCGGTGGCATGATGGAGCCGTACGAGACGCCCGCCGACGCCGCCCTGCGCGAGACGTGGGAGGAGACGGGCCTTCTCGTCGCGCTCACCCGGATCGTCGGCGTGTTCGGCGGACCGCTGTGCTCGAGCACGTACGGCAACGGCGACAAGGTGGCGTGGGTGTCCACGGTGTTCCGCGGCGAGATCGTGAGCGGAACGCCGCGGCCCGACAACGAGGAGACGCTCGAAGTGCGCTACTTCGCGCGGCCGGATCTCGATCTCGTCCGATGCAAACCGCACGCGCGGTTGTTCGTCGAGGCAGGCTGGTCGGGACAGGCGGCGGCCCAGTTTCAGCCGCCCGCGTGGCAGCCGCCGGCGTAGCACAGCGGCACCTTTCGCGCCTCGCGAAAAACCTGAATTGAATGGAGCGGAAGGACCGCTCCCTCGCGCGGGAGTGGGAGGTCCCCGCTCACGAACGGGGCTCCCGCGCAAGGGAGAGGATTCGGTCGCTGCCCGTTGCCGGGCTTCCTCCTATGATCGATTCCCTCTCAGGAATCATGTCGGCCGCGATCGTCGTCGGGTCGCTTTGTGTGCCAGACTATCGCTCCAATATGTCAACGACGCAACATTTCTTTGACGATAAAGACTATTTCTGTAAAGATCGGCCACGATCAACTGAAAAGTTGTCAAGGATTGACGTTGCAGCGCAACATGGATGCGTCGACACGCGCGGCGGCGCGATCGGTGATCGGATCGAGGATCCGCGACCGGCGCCGGTCGCTGCGCATGACGCAGGCGGCGCTTGCGACCCGCGTCGGCATCTCGGCGTCGTATCTGAATCTGATCGAGGCGAACAAGCGAAGCATCGGCGGCGGCTTGCTGAAGCGGATCGGGGATGCGCTCGAATTGCCGCTCGAAAGTCTCGACGGCGCCGCGGAGCGTCGCCTGCTCGACGACCTGGACGAGATCGCCGGAGCGCCGATGCTCGCATCCCTTCCGCTGGCCGGGTCGGCGAGCGACCTCGCGGCGCGACACGGCGCTTGGGCACATGCGCTGGTGTTCCTGCACCGCGCATGGCGTGATCGCGACCGGGCAGTCAATGCGCTGTCCAATCGCTTGTCGCAGGATCCGTTTCTCGGCGACGCCGTGCACCGGATGCTGACCCGCGTCGCGGCGATCCGCTCGGCCGCGGAAATCCTAGGCGCGACCGACGATCTCGAGCCGGACGAGCAGCGCAGGTTCGCGCAGATCGCGAGCGTCGAAAGCGAGCGGCTGTCCGACGTCGCGCACGCGCTGGCCGCGTTCTTCGACAAGGACGTGAGCGACGCGCATCCGCGCACGCCGATCGAGGAAGTCGACGACTTCCTGCTCGACCGCGGCAATCACTTCCCCGCGCTCGAGTCGGTTGCCGACGACTTGCGCGCCGCATGCGGCGATGCGAGCGAGCGCGCGCTGGCCGATTACCTGCGGCGCGTGGAAAACGTCGCGATCGGCTACCGGCGTGCCTCGGCCGGCACGCTCTTCGAATACGACGCGCAGGGGCGAAAGCTCGTCATGGACGAGACGCTTCCCGCACCAACGCGGCGGTTCGAGCTCGCGCGACTTGCCGCCGATCTTTTCCGTCAGGGCGCGAGGCTCAGTGCGGAAATGGACGCGTCGCCGCAGCTTCGCAGCGCTGCGGCGCGCCGGCGCGCACGCCGCGTGCTGTCGTCGTACGTCGCCGGCGCCGTGCTGTTCCCGTACGCCGACTTTCGGGAAGCCGCCGTTGCCTCGCGCTACGATATCGAGCATCTGGTGCGTCGCTTCGACGCGAGCTTCGAGCAGGTGTGCCATCGCCTCACGACGCTGCAGCGGCCGGGCGCCGAAGGCATTCCGTTCGGACTGATGCGCGTCGATGCGGCGGGCTACGTCACGAAGCGGCTTCCGCTCCCGCGCCTTTTGCTGCCCCGCTACGGCAACGCCTGTCCGATCTGGGCGCTGTACGCCGCGTTCCAGACGCCGGGCGAAATCGTCCGCCAGATCGCCGAATTTCCCACGGGCGACCGGTTTCTGTTCGTCGCCTGCGCAGTGGACAAGGTGCGGCCGGCCTATGCGATGCCGCGGCGCCTGATGTCCGTCATGCTCGCGTGCGACGTGCTGCATGCCGACCGCACGATCTACGGCGAAGGACTGCGCCTGGCCTCGGCGGCGAAGGCGGTGCCGGTCGGCTCCAACTGCCGCCTGTGTGTGCGCAACGATTGCGCCTACCGGGAAGAGGATCCGATCGTCGGCGCCTGACCTCGGGCGCCGCGAACGCTACACTCGCAGGCCAGGCATTTGGGAGAACGCCTTCCATGTCAACGCGCGTGCTGATCGTCGAAGACGAGCCGAACATCGTGGAGTCGCTGTCGTTCCTGCTCAACCGCGGCGGCTTCGAAGTCGCATCGACGGGCGACGGCGAGGCGGCGCTCGCTGCCCTGCGATCGCAGCCGGCGCGCGTGATGATCCTCGATCTCATGCTCCCGAAAGCGAACGGCTTCGAAGTGCTGAAGGCGGTCAGGACCGACCCCGCACTCGCCGGCGTGCGCGTGCTGATTCTCACCGCGAAGGGACAGGCGAGCGACCGGCACCGGGCCGAGGCGATCGGCGTCGACGCCTTCATGACCAAGCCGTTTTCCAATCGCGAGATCATGAGCGAGGTACGGCGGCTCGCCGAAGGCTAGCGGCGAACGCCATGGCGGCCGACAGCGCATCGGAGCACGAGGCCGAACGCGCCCCCGATCCGGGACGCGCCCGCGACCTGGCCCGGATCGTCACGCTGCTCGGGACGGTGCTGTTCATGCCGCCGGTAGTCGTGCTGTTCGCGACCGACACGCGCATCGGCGGCATGCCGCTGATCGTCGTCTACCTGTTCGGGGTGTGGCTCGCGCTGATCGGCGTTGCCCGCCTGCTCTCGCACCGGCTCGAGCCGCGGCCGCCGGACGCCTCGCGAAGCCCCCCAGACGCCGGCATCGACGGACGCCGGCCACGATAGCGGCCACGGACGCCAGCCACAATAGCGGCACGATCGCCAGGCACGATAGCGCATGCTTTCCGCCGATTTCGTCCTGTTCATCGCGCTCGTGTACGTCGCGGTGCTGTTCACCGTGGCGTTTCTCGGCGATCGCCGCGCTCGCGGCGGCCGCCTGGGGCTGCTGCAGTCGCCGCTCGTCTATACGCTGTCGATCTCGATCTACTGCACGTCGTGGACGTTCTACGGCGCGGTCGGATCGGCGGCGCGCAGCGGCCTCGAGTTCCTCACGATCTACATCGGACCGACGCTGGTGTTCGTCGGCTGGTGGATGATTTTGCGCAAGCTGGTGCGCATCGGCCACACGCACGGCATCACGTCGATCGCCGACATGATCTCGTCGCGCTACGGCAAGAGCGCCACGCTGGCGGCCGTCGTGACGCTGATCGCGGTCATCACGACCACGCCGTACATAGCGCTGCAGCTCAAGGCGGTGACGACGAGCTTCGACGTCATCGACAGTGTGAGCCCGGATCCGCTCTCCGGCCTCCCCCGCGCCATGCCCGACTACACGCTCGGCTTCTGGATCGCGTTCGGCATGGCGGTGTTCGCGATCCTGTTCGGCACGCGCACCATCGACGCCAAGGAGCGCCACCACGGCGTCGTCGCGGCGATCGCGCTCGAGGCGATCATCAAGCTTGTGGCGCTGCTCGCCGTAGGGGCGCTCGTCGTGTTCGGCATCCTCGACGGCCCGGGCGGCATTTTCACGTTCGCGCCGCCGGCGATGCTGCAGACTCCGGACGTCTTCGGCCCGCGCTGGGTCACGCTGACGTTCCTTGCCGCCGCGGCGATCGTCTGCCTGCCGCGCGAGTTCCATGTGATGGTCGTCGAGAACTTCGACGAGCGGCACCTGAGGACCGCCTCCTGGATGTTCCCGCTCTATCTGTTCCTGATCACGCTGTCGGTGCTGCCGATCGCGATCGCGGGGCTCGCATTCCTGCCCAAGGGCTCCAACCCCGACATGTTCGTGCTCACGCTGCCGATGTGGTCGGGGCACGACCATCTCGCGCTGCTCGCGTTCCTCGGCGGCTTCTCGTCGGCGACGTCGATGGTGATCGTCGCCTGCATCGCGCTTTCGACGATGCTGTCGAACCACATTGTCGTGCCGGCGGCGCTGCGCCTCGGGCTCATTGACCTGCCGGCCGACGGCGAAATCCGGCGCTTCCTGCTTGCGAGCCGGCGCGTCGGCATCTGCCTGATCCTGCTGCTCGGCTTCCTCTATTACCGGTTGAGCGGCAGCGGCAACGACCTCGCGTCGATCGGCCTCATCGCCTTCGCCGGTGTCGTGCAGGTGCTGCCGAGCCTGGTCGGCGGACTGTTCTGGCGGCGCGCCAACGCGGCCGGCGCGCTTGCCGGGCTCGTCGGCGGCTCGCTGCTGTGGGCGTACACGCTCTTCCTGCCGAGCTTCGCCGGCGGATTCGTCGTGTCTCCGCGCGTCATCGCGGAGGGACCGTTCGGGTTCGGGTTGCTGCGCCCGCACGCACTGCTCGGAATCACCGGCGTCGATCCGCTCGTCCATTCGCTGTGCTGGAGCCTCGCGATCAACACGCTGCTGTTCGTGTTCGTCTCGCTCGCGCGCGAGCAGCGGCCGCTCGAGCGCCTGCAGAGCACGCTGTTCGTCGACGTCTTCCGCACGTCGGCCGAGGCGACGTCGGGCGTCCTGCGCCGCCAGGCGACCGTTCAGGACTTGCGCCTGCTCGCCGTCCGGATTCTCGGCGCGGACGCGACACGCGAGACGTTTCGCGACGCCGCGCGCGCACAGGGGCTGCGCGGCGACGTGCCCGTCGTCGACGGCGCGTTCATCACGCAGCTCGAGCGGAGGCTCGCCGGGAGCGTGGGCGCCGCTTCCGCGCATGCGCTGATCTCGCAAGCGGTGAGCGGCGAGACGATCAGCCAGGATGAATTGATGCGGATCGCCGACGAAACGCAGCGGATGCGCGAGCACTCGCGCCAGCTCGAGGAGAAATCGCGCGAGCTCGAGGCCGCCGCCAGCCAGCTATCCGAGGCGAACCAGAGGCTGACCCGTCTCGACGCCGAGAAGGACGACTTCCTCTCGCAGGTGAGCCACGAAGTGCGCACGCCGATGACGTCGATCCGCTCGTTCGCCGAGATTCTGCTCGACGAGCGCGACCTGGCTGCGGATCACGCGGCGCGTTATCTGCGGATCATCCACGACGAAAGCGTGCGCCTCACGCGGCTGCTCGAAAGCACGCTCGATCTTTCGGTGCTCGAGCGCGGGGAGGCGCCATGGCAGACGACGCCCATCGACCCGGAGATCGCGCTCGACAGCTCGATCCGGACCTGCTCGGGGCTCGCCGCGAGCATGGGCGTCCGAGTCATTTGCGGCGAGCGGGCGGCCGGCGTCCGCGTTCTCGCCAACAGCGACCGGCTGGCGCAGGTATTCATCAACCTCATCGCGAACGCCGTGAAGTACAACACCAGCGACGCGCCGCAGCTCGTGATCACGAGCCGCGTGCGGGAGACCCGCTACGAGGTGCTGTTCGAGGACAACGGGCCCGGCATCCGGCCTGACGAGCGCGAGCGCATCTTCGCCAAGTTCGCGCGCGGCACGGCGGAGGCGCGGCGCGATCCGGCGGGGGCCGGGCTGGGCCTCCCGATCAGCGGGCAGATCATGCGCCGCTTCGGCGGCTCGCTGACTCTTCTGGCCGACCGCGGGCCGGGCGCGTGCTTTTGCGTCGCGCTCGCGCGGGCTTGACTCGCTGCGAAGGGCTGCCCGGGCGGCATGCAGCGGACACCGGCTGTCCCATCTGCGGCAGCTCGGCGAAAAACCGCGAGAGCACGGGTCCGAGCCGCGTGAGCTCGCTGCGATGCATGGCGGCGAGCTTGGCCAGCAGCTGGCGGCCGCGACCGGTCAGGCGCAGCTCGACCTTGCGCCGGTCGGCGCTCGACACCTCGCGCAGCACGAGCTTCTCGTCCACCAGCCGGTCGACCAGCCCGACCGCGCTGTTGTGCTTGATGAAGAGCTGACGGGCGAGATCGCCGATCGTCACGCGCCGCTCGTCGGGACACGCGCGCAGCACCAGCATCGCCTGGTAGTGCTGCGTGGTGAGGCCGACGGCCGCGGCCGCGTCCTCGCTGAACCGCAGGAAGCCGCGCAGCGCGTGGCGGAACGCGGCGAGCTGCGCGTAGTCGCGCGTCGCCAGCCTGAATCGGGTTTCGGCCTTCCTCAGCAGCACGATGGTCTCGCGGGCGGCGCGCCGCTAAGCCGCCCAAGAGGCCGCCCGTCGCCCGATAATATCGTCATGCGACATACCCGCGCAATATCGTTTCACGATATATTGGCGTCAGTGGGAGGATCAACCAAACCTGGAGGAGAACGTCATGCAGGAACGCAAGGGGGATCCCCACAGCACCAGACGGCGTGAGCTGATCCGCGCCGGCCTCGGGCTCGCCGGTGGCCTGGCGCTGCCCGCGGGCTATGCGACGCGCGCATTCGCCGACGACCAGCCGCCGATCGGCACGTGGCCGGCCGGCTCGCAGGGCGACTCGGTGTTCATCGGCATCTGCGTGCCGCGCACCGGCACCTACGCGGCGCAGGGCGAGGACGAGCTCAAGGGCTACGAGCTCGCCATCGCGCACATCAACGAGGGTCACCCGCTGATCCGGGCCATCTCGCCCAAGACGAAGAAGGGCGTGCTTGGCAAGCAGGTGAAGTACGGCTCCGCCGACTCCGCCGCGAAGCCGAACCAGGCGGTGCAGGCCGGGCAGCGCTTCATCACCGAGAACAAGGCGGTCCTCCTGACCGGCTCGACGTCGAGCGCGGTGGCCGTCGCGATGAACAAGCTCGCACAGCGCGAGAAGGTGCTCTACGTGGCCGGCATCTCCGGCTCGAACGACACGACCGGCAAGGACTGCGTGCGCTACGGCATGCGACAGAACTTCTATGGCGAGACGGCGGCGAACGCGCTCGGCCCCGTGCTGGTCAAGCAATTCGGCAAGAACCGCAAGGCGGCGTTCATGACGCCCGACTACACGTACGGCCACACGGTCACGAAGTCGATGAACGACTACCTGACGAAGAACGGCGGCTGGACGATGGTGACGAACCAGGTGTCACCCCTCGGTGCGCCGGATTACAGCTCGTACCTGACGAACGTCGCGAACTCCGGCGCGGAATTCCTGATCAACGTGAACTGGGGCCACGACGCCGTGCTGTCCACGCAGCAGGCGAAGCAGTTCGGCATCCTGCCCAAGATGCAGCTCGTGATCCCGTACCAGATTCCGTTCCTCGCACCCGAGGTGGGCGCGGAGCTGACGGAGGGCGTGTACGCCGCAACCGACTTCTGGTGGACGCTCGAGGACCGCTTTCCGCTGGCGAAGATGTTCGTCGACGCGTTCCAGAAGAAATACAACTATCGCCCTGAGTGGGGTGCCGAGAACGCGTACATGGAGTTCGCGCTCTGGGCCGAGGCCGTCGAGAACGCGGGCACGTTCTATCCGCCCGCGGTGATCAAGTCGTACGAGGCGGGCCGCAAGATCAATTCGGTCGTCGGCGAGGTGTATTTCCGCGGCGCGGACCATCAGCTCGTGCGCCCGGTCATCATCGTCAAGGGCAAGAAGCCAAGCGAGATGCGGAACAAGGAGGACTTCTGGCAGGTGATGGAAGTCGTGCCCGGCCTGCCGCTGATGCAGCAGCCGGACGCGTTCGGCTGCAACCTCGGCGACTACACCTGAACGGGTAATAGGCGCTCCGCGCCGCGGCCGGTGATTGCCGACCGCGGCGCGCTTCGCATGCAACGCGCCACGCGGCGGGCGTCGTCGCGCGCAATGAACTCACCGTCATGATCACCTGGTCGAATTTCGTCTCGCAGCTCTTCAACGGCCTGGCGCTCGGCGCGCTCCTCGCGCTGATCAGCTCGGGCCTGACGATCATCTACGGCACGCTCGGCGTGCTCAATCTCGCGCACGGCGCGATGTTCATGCTGGGCGGCTACGCGGGCTACGTCGCCTACGAGGCCACCGGCTCGTTCATCGTCGCCTTGATCGGCGGCGCGGTGTTCCTGCTGCTCGTCGGGATCGTGATCGAGCGCGTGATCATCCGTCATTTCTACACCCGCCCGCACGGCGACCAGCTGCTCGTCACGTTCGGGCTGTCGATCGTATTCGTCGAGATCGTTCGCTTCTTCTTCTCGAGCCTGTCGAAGACGGTGCCCGCGCCGCCGCTGCTGTCGGGCATCACGTCGCTCGGGTTCATGGTCTATCCCACCTATCGGCTGGCCGTCGTGGGCATCGTCGCCGTCGCGCTGCTGGCGCTGTTCTTCCTGCTCTACAAGACCCGCCTCGGCATGATCGTGCGCGCGGGCATCGAGGATTCCACGATGGTGGATTCGCTCGGCATCAACGTCTATCGCGTGTTCATGATCGTGTTCGGCATCGGCTCGATGGCGGTCGGATTCGCCGGCATCGTCAATGCCCCGGTGGTTTCGCTGACCCCGGACATGGGCGAGGCGATCCTCGTGCAGACGTTCGTCGTCGTCGTCATCGGCGGCGTCGGGTCGTTTCCCGGCGCGGTGCTCGGCGGCATCATCGCCGGCGAGATCATCAGTCTCACGTCGATGGTCGACCCCGGATACGCGTACGTCATGCTGTTCGCGGCGATGGTGCTCGTCCTGCTCGTGCGGCCGCACGGGCTGCTCGGCACGAGAGGGCGGGAATGAGTGCCCGTCCTGTGCAAGCGGGCGTCGCCGGCGCCCCGGGTGTCGACGCGCCGCAGCGAGTGGCGGTGCAGCCGCAGCGGCAGCGCAGGTTCGTCGTCGAGGCGATCACCGCGGCCGTGCTGATCGTCATGCCGTTCGTACTGCCGCATCTGGGCTTCGCGCCGAACACCGTCAACCGCATCATCGTCTGGGGCCTGTTCGGCATCGGCTTCGACATCCTGTTCGGCTACACGGGGCTGTTGTCGTTCGGCCAGTCGGCGCTGTACGGCACGGGCGGGTTCTTCGCCGCGTACCTGCTCACGATCGCCGGGTTTCCCTACGTCATCCTCGCGCTGTTTCTCGGCATGATCGCGGCCGCGGCCGTCGGCTATCTCGTCGGCCTGGTGGCGCTGCGCCGGACCGGCATCTACTTCGCGATGATCACCGTCGCGATCGCGGAGGTGTTCTACTTCGTCGAGTTCAATCCGCTCGCGCATTGGACCGGCGGCGAGAACGGCCTGCCGGGCGTGCCGTCGCCGAGCCTGTACCTGGGCTTTACGACCATCAACTTCACCAGCGGATGGTCGATGTACCCGTTCCTTGCATTCTGGTATTTCATCGGCATCGTCATCGGGCTCCGCATCGTGCGCTCGCCGGTCGGCGTGATCCTGCGCGCGATCCGCGAGAATCCGCTGCGTGCCGCGGCGGTCGGCCACAGCATCCACGGCTACAAGCTGGCCGCGTTCGTCATCGCCGCCGCGTACGCCGGTTTCGCCGGCGGCCTGCTCGGCGTTATGCAGGGCTTCATGCCGCCCGAAGCGTTCATGTTCGACACGTCGGGCCAGCTCGTGATGCAAACGGCGATCGGCGGCACCGGCACGCTGTTCGGCCCGCTGCTCGGCGCCGCGGTCTGGCTGTTCCTGCGCGACTTCCTGCAGGCGACGCTCGGTCTCGGCGCCACGTGGAAGCTCGTGCTCGGCGTGGTCTTCGTGCTGCTCGTATGCTTTCTGCGCCACGGCATCATCGGCGGCATCAAGGACCTGCTCGCATTCCTGCGTCGCAAGCGGGGCGGGTCCACGGGAACCGGGGCGGCGGCGCCATCCGCGGCGGCATCAGCCGCGGCCGCCGGATCCCGCATGCCGCGAGCCGGTGCAGCGAGCGGGAAAGCGGCGGTCGCGGCGATGCCGGCGCGTCACGCAGCCGCGCCGGCCTCATCGGGCCCGATCCTGCAGGCGAGCGGCCTTTCGAAGCGATACGGCGGCGTGATCGCGAATGCCGACATCGACTTCACGGTGAACCACGGCGAGCTCCGCGGCATCATCGGTCCGAACGGCGCCGGCAAGTCGACGTTCTTCAAGATGCTCACCTGCGAAGTGCCGCCGACGTCGGGCAAGATCGTCTTCGAAGGCCGCGACATCACCGGCATGAGCGTGACCGACGTGTGCCAGCTCGGCCTCACCAAGAGCTATCAGGTCAATCAGCTCTTCAACCGGCTCACGGTCCGCGAGAACGTCACGATCGCCGCGCTCGCCGAGCTCCGCGGCAAGTTCAGGCTCGACCTTCTGCGCAATCTCGCCGGGATTCCGGGCCTGCACGACCAGGTCGAGCGCACGCTGCATCTCGTCGATCTCGCCTCTCGCGCCGATACGCCGGTGTCCGACCTGGCCTACGGCGAGAAGCGGCGGCTGGAGGTGGGCCTGGCGCTCGCCACTTCCCCGACGCTGCTGCTGCTCGACGAGCCGCTCGCCGGCATGAGCCCGAGCGAGCGCGTCGAAACGGTCAGGCTGCTGAAGTCGATCAGCCGCGGGCGAACGATGATCATCATCGATCACGACATGGACTCGCTGTTCGAGCTGGCCGAGCGCGTCACGGTGCTGCAGGAGGGCAGGGTGCTCGTCGAAGGCACGCCGGAGGAGATCAAGGGCAACGCGAAGGTCCAGGAAGCCTATCTGGGCGGCGTCCACGGAGTGCTTGCGCAATGAGACGCGAAGGGCCGCCCCGAGCGTCGAGTTCCGCCCCCGCCGGGGGTAGCGAAGCGGCGAAGCCGCGAGCGTGGGGGGAACATGCCGGCGCACAAGCCCTTGCCGCGCGCGAAGCGCCGGCGCAGCCGCTGCGCGCGGACGCCGGCGCCGGCCTGCTCGACGTCAGCGGGCTCAACAGCTACTACGGCGATTCGCACATCCTGTTCGACGTTTCGCTTCGCGTCGAGCGCAACGAGGTCGTCGCGCTGCTCGGCCGCAACGGCGCCGGCAAGAGCACGACGCTCAAGAGCCTGATGGGCGTCGTCACGCCGCGCACCGGATCGGTCAAGCTCGACGGCGTGGAGATCGCCGGGCGCAAAAGCCACCAGATCGCGCAGGCAGGGATGCAACTCGTGCACGAGGATCGCCGCATCTTCGGCACGCTCGACGTCGAGGAGAACCTGATCCTCGCCGGGCTGACCGCGAAGGAACGGTGGCCGCTCGACCGCATCTACGAGATGTTCCCGCGCCTCAAGGAGCGCCGCGGCAGCCGCGGCACCGATCTGTCGGGCGGCGAACAGCAGATGCTCGCGATCGGCCGCGCGCTGATCCGCAATCCGAAGATCATCCTGCTCGACGAGCCGTTCGAGGGACTTGCGCCGGTCATCGTCCGCGACCTGATGACGGCGTGTCGCGAGCTTGCGCAAGCCGGGCAGACGATCGTGCTGGTCGAGCAGAACCTCGCGGCGACGCTCGCGCTCGCGCAGCGCGTCTACATCATCAATAACGGCCACATCGCGCACGAGGGCCCGGCCGAGGAGCTCAAGACGCGCCCCGAGCTGTTGCAGCGCTATCTCGGCGTCTGAACTTCAGAACTTGCCGTAGCGCTCGTACGCGGCGACGGGATCCATGCCGCCGAGGAGCGCCGCGCGCATGTCGCTCTCGGTGGCCATCACCTCTTCCGTGCGCGTGATCGCTTCCGGGGCCGCCTCGCGCGGAACGATCACCACGCCGTCGCGGTCGCCGAGCAGATAGTCGCCAGTCGCAACAGTGACCTCGCCGATCGTGACGGGCTCGCCGAAACGATCGGGGACCCAGCGCTCGACGATGTCCGCGGGTGTCAGGAACGCGCAGAACACCGGGAAGCCCTGCGCGAGCACGAGCTCCGTGTCGCGCGAGCCGCCGTCGACGACGTAGCCCAGCACGCCGCGCGCGGCGAGCGTTTGCGCCGACAACTCTCCCATCAGCGCGACTTCGTGGTTGTTCGGCTGGCAGACGACGACATGGCCGCGCGGCGCCTTGGCGAGCAGCGTGCACCAGCCAAGCAGGCATTCGTGCCGCGACTTCGTGCGATCGATGTGGCCGGACACGGTCCACACCGGACCCGCGAGCCGCGTGCCGGCGGCGATCGCCTTGATCGCCGGCGGCAGCGCGATGCGGTCATGGCCCATCATGCGCAGCACGTCGTGCACCGCGCCGGTGTAGCAGGCCGCGAGGCGCACGGTCAGCGACGCGGCCGCAGCCGCGGGCGCTTGCCGATCCGGAGCTTCGCCGCTCACCGAACTTCCCTCCGCGCTATCGCGCTTCGGGGCTTGTTCGCGCTTGGGGCGGCCCTGCGCGCTCATCGCGCGCGCCGCTTCCAGCCGCCGATGATCGCGCCGGCGATGCTCAAGCCGACGACGGCGTATACGGCGTTGATCACCCACAGCACGACGCTGCGTCGCTCGAAGCCGTAGTTGAGCGCGAGATTCGCGGCGATGAAGCCGAGCGCCACCGCGGCGCCGAGACCCATGCCCCCGGCCAGCGAATTCGCCTGCAGCCGCTCGATCAGCCAGGCGAGCGCGTAGCACATGACGAGGATGGCGACGAAGCCGATGACGAACGGAATCGGCGAGCCGGCCTGCTCGAGGGCCATCTGCTCCGTCGTCTTGCCGATCGCCGCGAGCCACTGTGCCGAAAGCACGCTGTACCAGATCGCGCCCAGCACGAAAAAGACGATCGCTGCGACCCAGGCCGCAAGATGTCGCGCTGCGCCCACGGCGGTCTCCGTCAGTTGCTTGAGCACGTATTTGAACACAGCCCGCCGTGTTTTCCCGCGGTCGCTCCGTGAGGCCCTGCCAGGCATGGCGTGCCGCCGCTGTGCTATAGAAGCGGGATGACGCCGGTTCGCCTGGTGCTGGCCGTGCTCGGCCTCGCCGCTCTTGCGCTGGTCGTGTCGCCCGCGATGGCCCATGGCAGACATGCGCATGCGTCGCAACCCGCGATTGGCGTCGTCGACGAGCCGAATCGGCTGGAAGCTGCGACGCGGGACTTGGTTTCGACGGGGCACGTGCACGGCGCGCCCGCGTTCGCGTTGCCGTCGCCGTGCCCGGCCGACGGGGGCGGCACGTGCTGCTGTCACGGCGACCGCTGCACCCATCCATCGCAGCCGCGCGTGTGCGCGCCCGCTGACTCCCGCACGCGCGAGCAGGAAGCCGTGCGGCCGGAGCGTCCGCGCGCGGCCGCTCATCCAATCGCCGTCCCTGCCGCGCAGCACGTCGGCGCGGTGGGTACGCGCGGGCCGCCCCCGAACTCCTAGCGCCGTTCCGCTGCAGCTTGCGGCAGTCCAGCGCATCGGCTTCGCCTCGCGGAGCCGCCATTCAATGGGAGATCACATGTCGCATCGCCTGGCGGCGCGCGCCGCCGCAACCTTCTTGCTCGCCGCGGCCGGCCCGGCCGCGGCTTCGTGCGGATCCGCGTTCTGCATGGTGAACACGAACTGGGGCGTCCAGGGTGTCTGGAACGAGCCCGGGCTCCGCGCGGACCTGCGCCTTGAATACATCGACCAGGACCAGCCGCGCAACGGCACGCGCGATGTCGCGGTCGGCGAGATTCCTGCGCACCACGACGAAGTCCGCACGATCAACCGCAACGCGTTCCTGACGCTCGACTACGGGCTATCCGAGGCATGGGGCGTCTCGGCGGTGTTGCCCTGGATCGATCGCGACCACGAGCACATCCACAATCACCGCGGCGAGCAGCTGCGCGAGACGTGGTCGTTCTCCGACTTCGGCGATGCGCGCGTGGTGGCTCGCTACCAGTTCACCCCCGCCCCGGCGCAGGCGCAGGCCGAGCGGCTGGGCTTCGTCGGATTCACCGGCGGCCTGAAGCTGCCGACCGGCAAGACCGACGTCGTCAACGGCGAAGGCGAGCCGGCCGAGCGCACGCTGCAACCAGGCACCGGAACCACAGACGCGCTACTGGGCGCGTATTACCGCGAGGCGATCGGCCACCTGAACGCATCGTGGTTCGTGCAGGCGAACGTCCAGTTGCCGCTGAACTCGCACGATGACTTCCGTCCCGGCAAACAGGTGCTGATCGATTTCGGCGGCCGGTGGGACGCGACCGACCGGCTCGGCCTGATGCTGCAATTGAACGCGCTCTGGAAGGGTCGCGATTCGGGCGCACAGGCCGAGCCCGACGATTCGGGAAGCCGCACGCTTTCGATCGCACCCGGCTTCACGTTCGCGTTCACGCCCACCGTGCAGATGTACGCGTTCGTGCAGTTTCCGCTCTACCAGTACGTGAACGGCGTGCAGCTCGTCGCCGATCGCTCGTACGCCGCGGGCATCAGCGCACAGTTCTAGGCAGCAGCGGCAACACGGGTTTTCAGAACAGAGCGCCCTGACGGCCGCCGTCGAGCGGCGTGGGCCGGAAGCGCGACGTGTCGAGCCCGGTGTGCTCGCGGCCGCGCTCGAAGCCCGCGCGCTTGCACGCGATCGCGAAGCGCTTTTCGATCAGCGCCGCGAAGACGCCCTCGCCGCGCATGCGCGTGCCGAACGCCGAGTCGTAGTCACGGCCGCCGCGCATCTGCCGGATGAGGCTCATCACGTGTTGCGACCGCTCGGGATAGTGCGCAGCCAGCCAGTCGCGGAATAGCGGCGCCACCTCGAGCGGAAGGCGTACCAGCACGTAGCCTGCGCTGCGCGCGCCCGCCGCCGCGGCCGCCTCGAGGATCGCTTCGAGGTCGCGGTCGTTCAATTGCGGAATGATCGGCGCGACCATCACGCCGACCGGAACGCCCGCACGCGCCAGCGCCTCGAGCGCCTGCAGCCGCCGCTGCGGCGCCGCTGCGCGCGGCTCCATCCGGCGCGCGAGGTCGCGATCGAGCGTCGTGATCGACAGGTAGACGCGCGCCATGCGCTTCGCCGCCATCGGCGCGATGATGTCGAGGTCGCGCTCGACGAGCGCCGACTTGGTGACGATCGTGAACGGGTGCTCGTGCGCGGCGAGCACTTCGAGGATCGCGCGCGTGATCCGCAATTCGCGCTCGATCGGCTGGTACGGATCGGTGTTGGTGCCGAGCGCAATGGGGTCGCAGCGGTAGCCGGGCTTTGCGAGCTCCCGCCGCAGCAGGTCGGGCGCGTTGGGCTTCGCGAAGAGCCGCGTCTCGAAGTCGACGCCCGGCGACAGGTCGAGATATGCATGCGTCGGGCGCGCATAGCAGTAGATGCAGCCGTGCTCGCAGCCCTGGTACGGATTGATCGACTGCGAAAACGGAATGTCCGGCGAATCGTTCCGCGCGATGATCGTGCGCGCGCGCTGGATCGTTACGGTGGTGCGCGGCGCGGCGTCCTGCCCCGCCTCGTCGGCGTCCGTTGGCCAGCCGTCGTCGTACGCCTCGCGTGCGCGGTCGCGATAACGGTTGGCCGGGTTGAACGTGGCCCCGCGTCCCCTGGAAGGCGGCGCCCCCGGCGCGCGTGGGGTTTGGGTAGTCACCGTACGAATATACGGTATCGCACTCGCGCTGTCCATGAGCTCGAGGGGCAGTCCAATGAGCGCCGCGCGCCCCCGCGCGTCACGCCCGTTGCCGCCGGTCCCCCTGCCGGCGATCCGGCTGTCGCGCGAGGTGCGCGTCGATGCTTCCCGGGAAGAAATGCGCGACGACGAACAGAAAATAGACGTACAGCGCGAAGCGCGTGCTGTAGAACGAGACCGCGATCGACAGCAGCGACACCAGTGCGAAGAAGGCGATGCGCCGGTCGAGAATGCCGATCACGTCCTGCGTCAGCTCGGGCGACGCGAGCTCGGGATGGCGCGACAGGTACCGGAGATGGACGTAGCTCGTCGCGCTCAGGGACAGCAGCGTGACGCCGTAGATGATGCACGGCAGCTCGAGCTCCTTGTGGTCGCCGATCAGGTCGGTGCCGAACGGCAGGAAGCTGATGAGCAGCACATAGAGCAGGTTGATCCAGATCAGCGTGCGATTGGTCCGCACGACGAAATGGAACTGGATGTGATGGTTGATCCAGTACATGCCGATCACGACGAACGTGATCACGTAGATGACGAAGTGACGCTCGAGCCCGACGAGCCGCGTGACGAGCTCGTCGTTGGTAGCGATCGCGACGTCGTCCGGCAGCTTGATGTCGAGGACGAGCAGCGTGAGCGCGACGGCGAAGATGCCGTCGATCAGCGCTTCCAGCCGGTTTTTCTCGAGACCGCACGCGCGCGTCGACAGGGGATCGGTCACGGGGCTTCTCACGGGCAGGGCCGCAGGCGGCTGCACCGTATCACACAAGGTGAGTGCGCGCGAGTGGTCGTCCCATCGAGCGCGCCCGCGCCGGCGATGGCAATATCGCGTGCATGGACGAGCACGCGGCCCGGGACGCCGTCCTCGCGCGGGCGATCGAGACAACCGACGAGCGGCGGGAGACGTGGAGCGACGCCGATCGCATGTGGGCGAGCCGCACGGCCGCGGCGCGCGTCGGCGAAGGCGCGGCCGACGACGCCTTCGTCGGTGCGCGCGCGGCGCTCGTGATCGAGCGCATCCTCACGCGTCATCCCGGATTGCGGCCGCTCGCGCGGCGTGCAAGGCCGCGCCGCTTTCTGGCGCCGCTCGCGGCAGCGGGCGCGTTCGTCGTCGGCGCCGCGGGCGTCGACATCGGCCCGGCGCATCGAATCAACCTGCTTGCACCGCCGGTGCTCGCCCTGCTCGCGTGGAACGTCGCCGTGTATGTCGCGCTGCTCGTGACGGCCGGAAGGCGCGCGACGACGGCGCGCGATGACGCGCGAATGCGCACGGCGGCGGCGGCGGGCACGGCGCCGGGACCGTTGCGGCGCGCGGCCGCGGCATGGTTCCGCGACGCGCGAGCGCTGCCGAAGAAAGCGGTGCCGCCTTCGCTCGCCGCAGCCGTCGCGCGCTTCGCCGCGGACTGGCCGGCGCTCGCCGCCCCGCTGTGGCAGCAGCGCGCGGCGCGGCTGATGCATCTGTGCGCGGCGACGCTCGCCGCAGGGGCGATCGCAGGCCTGTATCTGCGCGGCATCGCGCTTGAGTACCGCGCCGCCTGGCAGAGCACGTTTCTCGATGCGACCGATGTCGCGCGCCTGCTGCACGTCGTGCTGGCGCCGGGATCGTGGCTTACCGGTATCGCGGTGCCGGGCGCCGCGCAGCTGCAGGCGATCGGCGCCGGGAGCGCAGGCGAGAACGCCGCCCCGTGGATTCACCTCTACGCCGCGACGCTTCTGCTCGTGGTGATCGTCCCGCGGCTCGCGCTGGCGGCCTTCGCGTGGGCGGCCGAGCGGCGAGCGCAGGCGCGCTTCCCGCTCGTGCTCGCCGAGCCGTATTTCCAGCGGCTGCTGCACGCGTGGCGCGAAGGGACGGCGCGCATCGCAGCCGTCGCATACAGCTACGCGATCGCCAAGCCGAATGCCGAAGCGCTGGCGCGGCTTCTGACGCGCGCGTTCGAGTCGGCGGTGGACGTCCAATGGTTGCCGCCGGCCGCGTACGGCGCGGACGACGTGCCGAGCCCGCCGCCAACGCCGCTCGCCGCCGCAGTCGTCGTGTTCAATCTCAATGCGACGCCCGAGCGCGAGAACCACGGCGCCTTCGCCGGCGCGCTGCGCACCGCGCTCGCAGGCCGCGCGCCGCTCACCGCGGTCGTCGACACGTCCGACTTCGACACGCGCTTCGGTGAGACCCCGCGCGCGGACGAGCGCAGGCGTGCGTGGGAACAGGTGCTCGGAGATGCGGGCATCGCGCCGCTCTTCGTGCGTCTCGCCGATCCGGACGTCGCCGCGGCGGCCGCGACGCTGACGACGCGTCTGTCGACGATGCCGGCATGACGACGAGCGCGCCTTCGCGGATCGCTCTCTCGCTGATCTCGCACACCAACGTCGGCAAGACGGCGCTCGCGCGCACGCTCCTCGGCCGCGACGTCGGCGAAGTGCGCGACGAGGCCCACGTGACCGCGACGGCGGACCGCTATCCGATGGTCGAATCGCAGGCGGGCGACGTGCTCGCACTCTGGGACACCCCGGGCTTCGGCGACAGCGCAAGGCTCGCGCGCCGCCTCGCAGCGCTCGACAAGCCGATCCTGGGATTTCTCGCGATGACGTGGGATCGCTTTCGCGACCGCGCGCTCTGGTCGAGCCAGCAGGCGGTGCGCAACGTGCGCGACGAGGCCGACGTCGTGCTGTACCTCGTGAACGCCGCGGAGATGCCCGGGGATGCCGGCTACGTCGAGCCCGAGCTCACGATCCTCGCCTGGATCGGCAAACCGGTGATCGTGCTGCTGAACCAGACCGGGCCGCCGCGCGGCGCCGCGCACGAGGCGGCGGAAGTCGCGCGCTGGCGTGACGCGCTCGGCCCGCAGCCGCTGATCCGCGGCGTGCTGTCGCTCGATGCGTTCGCGCGATGCTGGGTGCAGGAGGGCACGCTGCTGCGCGAAGTGGCGAAGGCGCTCCCAGCGGACAAGCAGGAGGCCTTCGCGCGGCTCGCCGCGGCCTGGCAGCACAAGCGGCGAAGGCAATTCGACGACGCGATGGTGGCGATCGCGGAGCCGATCGCGCGCGCGGCGTGCGATCGCGTGGCGATGCCGCAGGCCGGGTTTCGTGGCTCGCTCGTCGAAGCCGGCAAGGCGATCGGCCTCGGGGCGGGGCGCGACGATTCCGTGAAGGCCGAAGCGATGCGCACGCTGTCGGCGCGGCTCGACGCCGACATCCGCGCGAGCACCGATCGGCTGATCGCGCTGCACGAGCTGGACGGCCGCGCAGCCGCGGAAGTCACGGCGCGCCTGCTCGAGAACGTCACCGCCGAGACACCGGTCCACGAAGGCAAGGCTGCTGTCATCGGTGGATTCGTTTCAGGGGCGCTCACCGGGCTCGCCGCCGATCTCGCGTCGGGCGGACTCACGTTTGGCGCGGGGTTGCTGGCAGGCGGCGTCGTCGGCGCCGTGGGCGCCGCCGGGCTTGCGCGCGGCTTCAATCTCGTGCGCGGCCGTACCGGGACGACGATCCGCTGGAGCGACGAGTTCGTCGCGACGCTCGTTCCCGCCGCGATCCTGCGTTATCTCGCCGTCGCTCACTACGGACGTGGGCGCGGCGAGTGGGCGGCCGGCGAATATCCGCCGTTCTGGCGCGACGAGGTCGTCGCTGCGATCGCGCGTGAAGACGGCGTTGCGACCGAGCTCGCGATGCGCGCGGACGAGAGCTGCAACATCCAGTCGCTTGCCGTCGCGTGGCGTGCAAAGCTCGGCGCGGTCGCGCTCGCAACGCTCGCCGCGCTGTATCCCGACGCCTTGCCACTCGCGCGCGGATCGACGGACAATGAAGCCGGCGGTAACGGCGCTGGTGCCGCCGACACTGCCTGACCGGAGGAGCCATGGCGAACGATCGCTTGCAGGACGCGTGGCGCGTGCGTCTCGTCGCCTCCGAGCGCCGGCGCTTCCTGCGCGCGATGGCGGCGCTGTCCGCCGGCAGTGGCATTGCATCGACCGGGCTCGCGCAGGTGCCGCAGAACAACGGCGTCCACGACGTCCCGGCCGACGCGAGCAAGGTGCAGGGCTATCCGCTCGCCGACGAAAGCTACGGCATGCGCTCGCAGTTCGAGACCGAGGTGCGGCGGCGGTTCAAGACCGCGACGCCGCAATCGTCGTGGACGATGACGCCGCTCGAAAGCGGCGTCGGCATCGTCACGCCATCGGGCCTGCACTTCGAGCGCAGCCACGGCGGCACTGCCGTCATCGATCCCGCAAAGCACATGCTGTTCGTGCACGGGAGGGTGCGGACGCCGAAGAAGTTCACGGTGCGCGACATCAGGCGCTTTCCGGCGATGTCGCGCATCATGTTCGTCGAATGCTCGGGCAACGGCCTGACCGAGTGGTCCAAGCCCACGATGCGCACCGTGCAGTTCACGCACGGGCTCACGTCGACGTCCGAGTGGACCGGAGTCCCGCTGGCGACGATCCTGAACGAGGCGGGCGTCAAGCCGGGCGCTGCGTGGCTGCTCGCCGAGGGCGGCGATGCGGCGGCGATGACGCGCAGCATTCCGCTCGCGAAAGCGATGAAGGATTGCTTCGTCGCGTACGGTCAGAACGGCGAAGCGATCCGGCCCGAGCAGGGCTATCCGCTGCGCCTGATGGTGCCGGGCTGCGAGGGCAACATGCACATCAAGTGGCTGCGCCGGATCGAGGTATCCGACGCGCCGTTCATGACGCGCGAGGAGACGTCGAAATACACGGACCTGCTGCCGAGCGGCAAGGCGGTGCAGTTCTCGTTCGAGATGGAGGCGAAGTCGGTCATCACGTCGCCGTCGGGCGAGATGACGCTCGACGGGCCGGGCTTCCACGAGATCACGGGCATCGCGTGGTCGGGACGCGGCGCGATCCGGCGCGTCGACGTCTCCATCGACGGCGGCAAGACCTGGCGCAACGCGGCGCTGCAATCGCCGGTGCTGCCGATCTGCCACACGCGGTTTCGCATGCCGTGGCGGTGGGACGGCAGGGAAGCGATCCTGCAGAGCCGCTGCGTCGACACCACCGGCTACGTGCAGCCGACGCTCGGCCAGCTGATCGCCGTGCGCGGGCTGAACGGTCCGCTCGGCTCGATTTACCATCTGAACGCCATCCAGAGCTGGCACGTCGCGGCCGACGGCAAGGTGACGAATGTCCATGCGTACTAGTGCTGCCGTCGCCTTCGCGCTTGCATTCGCGTGCGGCGTGGCCGCGGCCGCCGATGCGCCGAAGACGCCGTACGACTTCGGCACGACGGCCACCGACGCCGATCTCGCGCGCTTCGTCTCGCCGCTTCCTGACGGGCGCGGCCTGCCGCAGGGATCGGGGTCGGTGCTGCAGGGGAAGTCGATCTACCTGCAGCAATGCGCGTCGTGCCACGGCGAGAATCTGCAGGGGGGCACCGGCGATCGTCTGGTCGGCGGCCGCGGCAGCCTCGTGAACGGCGATCCGGCGAAGGCCCCGGTCAAGACGGTCGAGAGCTACTGGCCGTACGCGACGACGCTCTTCGACTACATCAAGCGTGCGATGCCGCTCACCGCGCCCGACAGCCTGAGCAACGACGACGTCTACGCGCTGACCGCGTACATCCTGGCGCAGGCGAAGATCGTCGCCGACGACGCGCTGATGAACGCGCAGACGCTGCCGAAGGTGCAGATGCCGAACCGCAACGGATTCGTGCCCGACCGGCGTCCCGACCGCTTTCCGCCGCCCGCGAAAACGCCGCACCAATCGCTTGCCATCGCGCCCGCGAAGTAGTCGCACCGCGCTCGATCGATGCTCGCGAGCCGATCGCCGCTTTCGGTCACTTGATCGCGCCGGTCAGCGAGATCGCCGGGAAGTAGAGCGCCCAGGCCGGCGCGGTAGTCGTCTTCTCGATTGGGGATCGGTCTCGCGATCTCCGGAGGAAGGCTGGGCTGCGGCGTTCGGGAGCGCGCGGCGCTCGCGTCATAGCCGACCGTTTCGCCGCGCTCCTTCAGGCGGTCGAACAGGTAGAAGAACAGCGGCACGTACAGCATCGCGAGCGTCGTCTCGCCGATCATGCCGCCGATGATGCCGGTGCCGATCGAATGGCGCGTTCGGGCGGCGACGCTTTTACCGCAGGCGAGCCGGATTGTCGACCCGGCGAGCCCATTGCTCTTGACCGGGAAGCTCGAAAGGCTTGACGTTCAACCGAAGGAATGAAAACCTCGCATCTCGCGTTCGTACCCGCCGCCCGATAGCGGCGCCTTTCCGACACCGTGCCCGCCAAGCCGAAAATCCATCGGTTCGACACGCTCGCGCTGCACGCCGGCGCACGCCCGGACCCCGCGACCGGCGCGCGCGCGACGCCGATCTACCAGACGTCGTCGTTCGTGTTTCCGGACGCCGATCACGCGGCCGCGCTGTTCAACATGGAGCGCGCGGGCCACGTCTATTCGCGGCTCTCGAATCCCACGTGCGCGGTGCTGGAGGAGCGCGTAGCGGCGCTCGAAGGCGGCGTCGGCGCGATCGCGACGGCGAGCGGACAGGCCGCGCTGCATCTCGCGATCGCGACGCTCTTGTCGGCGGGCGCGCACATCGTCGCGTCGCGCTCGCTCTATGGCGGCTCGCACAACCTGCTCGACTACACGCTGCCGCGCTTCGGCATCCGGACGACGTTCGTCGATCCACGCGATCTCGACGCGTGGCGGCGCGCCATCCGGCCGGAAACGCGCATGCTGTTCGGCGAGACGCTCGGCAATCCCGCGCTCGAGGTACTCGACATCCCGCGCGTTTCCGAGCTGGCGCACGAGCACGGCCTGCCGCTCGTCGTCGACTCGACGTTCACTACGCCGTGGCTCATGCGGCCGTTCGATCATGGCGCCGACATCGTCTTCCATTCCGCGACCAAGTTCCTGTCGGGGCACGGCGTCGTCATCGGCGGCGTGCTCGTCGACTCGGGGCGGTTCGATTTCGGCAGCGAGCGTGCGCGCACGCTGTTTCCGACGCTCGGCGCGCCGTACGCCGGGTTCCACGACATGGTGTTCGCGGAGGAGTCGTCCACCGCGCCGTTTCTGCTCCGCGCGAGGCGGGAGGGCGTCCGCGATTTTGGCGCGTGCATGGCGCCGATGACCGCGTTCCAGATCCTGCAGGGCATCGAGACGCTGCCGGTGCGCATGGCGCGCCACGTCGAGAACACGCGCGCGATCGTCGCGTATCTGCGCGAGCAACCGCTCGTGGCCGCGATCGGCTATCCGGAGCTGCCCGGGCATCCGGACCACGCGCTCGCGCAGCGGCTGCTGCCGCGCGGTTGCGGATCGGTGTTCAGCTTCAACCTGCGCGCGACGCGCGAGCAGGGGCGCAAGTTCATCGAGGCGCTGCGCGTGTTCTCGCACCTCGCGAACGTCGGCGATGCGAAATCGCTCGTCATCCATCCGGCGTCGACGACGCACTTCCGCATGTCGGCGGAAGATCTGCTGAAGGCCGGCGTCACCGAGGGCACGATCCGGCTGTCGATCGGCCTCGAGGATCCGTCCGACCTGATCGAGGACCTGGGCCGCGCCCTCTACGCGGCAGGCAAGGGCTGATGCACCTCGACGTCGGAGGCCGCGCCGTCTACGCGTACACGGGCTCGCGCGGGTTCGACGCGGCACAGCCGACGGTGATGTTCGTGCACGGCGCGGCGAACGACCACAGCGTGTTCGCGCTGCAATCGCGCTACTTCGCCTGGCACGGGATGAACGTGCTTGCGGTCGACACGCCGGGACACGGGCGCTCGGAAGGCGACGCGCTGCCGAGTGTCGAGGCGATCGCCGACTGGCTCGCCGCGGTGATGAAGGCGGCGAGCATTTCTCGCATGCGGCTCGTCGGCCACTCGCTTGGCGCACTCGCTGCGCTCGAGTGCGCCGGACGCTACCCCGAAGCGATCGAGCGGCTGGCGCTGCTCGGGCCCGCGGTGCCGATGACGGTGAGCGACGATCTCCTTGCCGCCGCCGCAGCCAACGATCACGTCGCGTACGAACTGATCAACGGCTGGTCGTTCAGCGCCGCCGGTTTCCTCGGCGGCAATCCGGTGCCCGGCATGTGGATGCCCGGCAACGCGATGCGGCTGATGGAGCGCACGCGCGACGGCGTGCTGTCGAACGACCTGCTCGCGTGCCACCGCTACGCGAACGGCCTTGCGGCCGCCGCGGCGGTTCGATGCAGGACGCTGGCCGTCATCGGCGCGCGCGACATCATGGCGCCGCCGCGCAATGCGCAGGCGCTGTGCGCCGCGCTGCCAGACGTCGAGGCCGTCACGTTCCCCGAGACCGGCCACGCGCTGATGGCCGAGCGCCCGGGCGACGTCCTGGATGCGCTGCGTCGCTTCCTATGACGGTGCTCGCCACTTGATCGAGCAGCCGATCGACGGCGTCTGCGAAAGCGGCGCGCGGCCGCCCCGCGCGACCGCGGACATCGCCTCGAACAACTCACGCGCCGCATCCGGATCGTTTTTGCGGCCCGACGCGTCCAGCCGGCCGTGATAGGCGAGGGCGAGGTCGCGGTCGAAGCCGAAGAAGTCGGGCGTGCAGACCGCGTCGTACGCGCGCGCGACGTCCTGCGATTCATCGATCACGTATGGAAACCCGAAGCCGTGCTCCGCGGCGAACGTCTTCATGTTGTCGAACGAATCCTCCGGATAGGCCGAGGCGTCGTTGCTCATGATCGCGATGCTGCCGATGCCGAGTCGCGCGAGCGCTTCGGCGTCGCGTGCGATCTTCGCCGCCACCGCGCGAACGTACGGGCAGTGGTTGCAGATGAACATGACGAGCAGGCCGTTCGGGCCACGCGCGCCCTCGAGCGTGTGCCGACGGCCGTCGACGCCGGGCAGGTCGAAACGCGCGGCGGGCCAGCCGAGCGCAGCGGGCGATGAAGTGGCGGCCATGGCGTTCTCCTTTCGCTGAATCGGGCGGATCGTGCGGCCATCGTAGCAGCCTGCGCGGGTCGGGACGATGCTGACGCCGCGCATTTTCGTCGGTACGCAGGCGCCGCCTTCGCCCGGCGCCGACTATGCGCTTTCCGATGCGGCCGCACGCCATGTCGCGCATGCGCTGCGCATGCGCGCCGGCGATCGGCTCGCGCTCTTCACCGGCGAGGGTGGCGAGTTCACGGCGGCGATTGCGCGCATCGACCGCGGGGGCGTCGTCGTGCGCGTCGAGCGGCACGATGCCGTCGAGCGGGAAGCGCCGGCGCCGATCGTGCTCGTTCACGCGCTCATCGCCTCCGACATGATGGACTTCGTCGTGCGCAAGGCGGTGGAGCTCGGCGCCGCAGCCGTCGTGCCGGTCCAATGCGCGCGAAGCCAGGGATTGCCGCAGGCGCGCGTGGCGCGGCGCGTGCAGCATTGGCGGCAGATCGCCGTCGCCGCGTGCGAGCAATGCGGGCGCAACCGCGTGCCGGAGGTGGCGGACATCGTGCCGTTCGCGCAGTGGCTCGAAGGCGCCGGCGCGAACCGGGCCGCGCTGCTGCAGGCGGGCGCAGCGCACTCGCTCGCGCACCTCGCACGCGCGGCGCCGTTGCGGGCGATCGCGGTCGGCCCCGAGGGCGGCTTCACGCCGGAGGAAGCGGCCGTTGCGGTCGAGCGCGGGTTAGCGCTCGCGCATCTCGGCGCGCGCGTGCTGCGCGCGGAGACGGCGGCCATCGCGGCGCTCGCGACCGTCAACGCGATCGCCGGCGACGCAGCTTGAGGAGACGCTACACGATGCCAAGGACATGGTCAGTGGGAGTGCGTGTCCGGTGCTCGAAGTCGTGGACATTCTGCATGGGACGCGGGCAATGCGTGTCCGGTGCTCGAAGTCGTGAACGTCGGCCTACGGGGCCCGGCGCTCCCTTCGCGCGCGCTTACCGCGTCTCTACGCGTATCCGCGATGTCTTGCCGGTCCCGCGCTCGTCCGCGCCACCCGTCACGGCCGCCACTCCACTCGCACCGAACACGCATTGCCCGCGTCCTCGCCGAGACAGTGCCGACCCGTGCCGGTGATTCGGCATCGCCTTACGTCGCGGCTTATCGACAAACTTGTATGCTTGCCCAGGTCTGTCGCAAATCGGCACCGGCGCGTCGAGGCAGCCGTCAGTGTGCGGCGGGCGCGACTGGTAGTGCCGGCCGTGGCGGGTGGCGCGGACGAGCGCGGCACCGGATCGATGCCGGGAAATGCGTAGAGACGCTGTAAGCGCGCGCGAAGGGAGCGCCGGGTACCTGTAGGCCGGCGCTTACGGACGTGGAGCGCGCGCCGCACACTGACGGCTGCCACACGCAGGACGACCGTGACCGGAACGTCAGTGCGGGTTGTCGCCTGCGATCAGGATCGCGCAGCGCACGCGATCGATCAGCATCGAGTCGACCGAGCCGCGCCACCAGCGCAGCGCGAACTTCTTGCTGCGCCGATGGCCGACGATGACGAGGTCCACGCCGAGCGTCTCGACCAGGCGCGTGATCACGTCGACCGGCTCGCCGTCCTGCAAGTGCGTTGTCACCGAGAAGCCGCGCTCGGACAGCCTGGCCGCGGCGTCCTTCAGGTCCGCCTCCATGCGCGAGCGGTCGATCGCCAGCGCGGGTTCGGGGACGAATTCGCCGGCGAGCAGGTACGGCGACGGGTCGTGCAGCACGCAGACGAGATGGATCTCGCGCCCCGAGACCTGCATCAGGTGCGAGCATTCGTCGACGGCGACGCGGCTCTCTTTGGAGCCGTCGAACGCGACGAGGATCTTGCGGTACATGGCTATCTCCCCCGTTGTTTCATCCCCCGGGCGGGAATGATCGCAAGCGCAAATGCGAGGGTAACAACGACGAAGCATTCGTGGAAGGGCCGCGCGGCATCGGCCGCGCCAATTGCGGCACTGCGCCATTCGAGCATCACGGCGAGCAGATTGACGCCCACCGCGCCGCCGAGCTGCCGGACGAAGTTCACGGCCGACGACGCGTAGGCGAGCTCGCTGCCCGCGAGCGACTGCACGGCCCCCACGTTCAGCGCGGGGATCAGCATGCCGAGGCCGGCGCGGCCGATCACCAGCCAGAGCGCGAGCACCGCGAAACGGGTGCCGGCGCCCGCGAACGCCAGCAGCAGGCTCGACAACGCGAACAGCGCGAGGCCCCAGGCGACGATCGGCGCGGGATGCAGGCGGTCGGTGAGCCGGCCGCCGACGGCGATGGCGATGGCGAGCGCGATCCCCGGCGGCACCAGCAGGTACCCCGCTTCGGCCGCACCGTAATGCGCGACGTCCTGCGCGAACACCGGCACGAGGTACGTCGTGCCGAACAGGCCCACACCGTACGCGAACGCCACGACGGCCGCGTTGGCAAAGTGCCGGTGTCGGAACAGCCGAATCGGCAGCAGCGGCACGGCCGCGCGCCCTTCCCACGCGACGAAAGCGGCACCCAGCGCGGCGGCGGCCGCTGTGCAGCCGATCGCCGCGGGCGAAAGGAAACCGTGTCGATGGCCGAGCACCGGCACGTTCAGCAGCGCGGCGAGGGCCGCGAGGAAGAGCGCCGTTCCGACCCAGTCGAACGGCAACGGCGCCCGCGACGTGCGGCGCGGCAGCGTGCGCGCGCCGAGCGCGAGTCCGGCCACGCAAAAGGGCACCGTCAGCAGGAACATCGATCGCCAGCCGAATGCTTCGAGCAGCGCGCCGCCGATTGCAGGGCCCACGGCGGGCGCGAGCACGATGCCGAACCCGTACAGCGCCATCGCGCGGCCGCGCTCCTCGATCCGATACACGCGGAACAGCACGATCATCGCGAGCGGCTGCAGGATCCCGGCCGCGGCGCCCTGCGCGACGCGCGCGGCGATCAGCGACGCCGGGCTCCAGCTTGCGGCGGCGACGAGCGAGGCCGCCAGGAACACCGTCATCGCGCCGACGAACGTCGCCCGCTCGCCGACCGATTCGGCGAGCCACGCCGTGCCCAGCATCGTCGCCGTGGTTGCTGCGAGAAATCCCGCCGCGATCCATTGCAGCGTGTCGTGGCCGACGTGGAACTCGTCGATCAGCGCGGGGAATGCGACGTTGACGATCGTCGCGGCAAGGATCGTCGACACCGTGCCGAGCATCATCGTCGCGACGACGAGCGCGCGGGTGGTCGTGGCCGTGTCGTCCCTCGCCGGGTGGAGCGATGCGTCAGGCGCGGCGCTGCGCGCCGGTGCGGCGCACGACGACTTGCATCCGCGGTGCGTAGCCGGGCGCCGGCGTCCCGGCCACGTCGAGCGCGAGCGCCGCGAGCGCGTCCCACGGCTCGCCTTCGCCGATGCCCTTGGACTGCGCGTCGATCGCGGCAAGCGCACGCAGGAATTTCGCGACGCTCGAAGGCGCGATGCGGCGCGCGGCGCGCTCCATCGCTGCCTGTCGCCGGCCGAATACGCGCGCCGAGCGCACGGCCGTCGCGAGCGACTGGCCCTGCGCGACGGCGTCGTGCACGGCGCCGAGCGCGTGCAGGTCCTCGCCGAGCTGCCACACCGCGAGGTTCACGGCCTCGCCTTCGCCGCGCAGCACGTCGACGATGCGCAGCGTGCGCGCGGCGTCGCCCGCGAGCCACGCCTGCGACAGCTCCTGGATGTCGTAGCGCGCGACGTCGGCCACCGCGCGCTCGACGTCGTCGTGCGCGAGCTCGCCCTCCGGCAGCAGCAGCGCGAGCTTCGCAAGCTCCTGCTGCGCGGCGAGCAGGTTGCCTTCACAGCACTCGGCCAGGAATGCGAGCGTGTCGCGTCCGGCGCGCTGGCCGTTTCGCGCGAGGCGCTCGGCGATCCATCCGGGCAGCGCGTTACGCTCGAGCGGCGGTACGGCGATCGTCACGCCTGCATCGGCGAGCGCGGTGAACCAGCCCGAACCCTGCGTGGCGCGATCGATGCGCGGCAGCGTGATCAGCGTCACGTTGTCGCGGTCGAGGTTTAGCGCATAGCGCTCGAGCGCGGCTGCGCCTTCGACGCCGGGCTTGCCGGACGGAATTCGCAGGTCGACGAGCTTGCGGGCACCGAAGAGCCCGAGGTTGGCGTTGGCGGCGAGGAAGGCGTCCCAGCGGAAGTGCTGCTCGGCGATGGCGATTTCGCGCTCGCATCCCGCACGGCGCGCCGCTGCGCGGATCGCGTCGCCCGCCTCGATCGCGAACAGCGCCTCGTCGCCGTGGATCACGTACAGCGGCTCGAGCCTCCGCGCGAGATGCGCGTCGAGCCCGGCGAGCGCTAGCTGCATGCGCCGCGCCCCTGCGCCATCAGGCGGGCTTTTTCGCCGCCTGCAGCCGTCGCACGAGCTGCGCGACGGCGTCGGTCTGCATCTCGGCGAGCAGCCGCTGCTCCTGCGTGTTGCGCGCGAGCACTTCGCTCTCGCTGAACGAATACGTGCGCCGCAGCGCGATCTCGCCCACGGGCAGCCAGTCGTTGCCGTCGGCGTCATGCAGGCGGAACTGCACGCGCTTGATCAGCAGGTATTCGCGCACGCTGCCGCCGCCGGAGATCGTTAGCACCTCCTTGTCGTCGGTGATGAACGGAAAGTCGAGGATCACCTGCGCGCTCTTGGCGTCGTCGACGACGCGCGCGTTGCCGGTGGCGGTCAACGCTCGGCGCAATTCCGCGGCGACGGTCGGCGCAGCCGCGCCGTTGACGTAGATCGTCTGGAACGCATAGGTCGCCTCGCCGCGCAAGTGAAACCCGCAGCCGCCCAGGGCGAGCGCAACCGTCACGACGAAAACCCTACACCACCACATTCACGAGCCTCCCCGGCACGACCTTGATGAACCGCGCCGGCGCACCGTTGCCGTACTTCGCAACCTCGGGCGCCGCCGAAGCACGCGTCTTGATCTCCTCTTCGCTCGCCGACGCCGGAACGATCACCTTGCCGCGGACCTTGCCGTTCACCTGCAGCACGAGCTCGATCTCGTCGCGCGCGAGCGCCCCCTCGTCGACGGCAGGCCAGGCGGCATCGAGCAGGTCGCCGTCGCGGGCCGTGAAGCCGAGATCGTTCCACAGCACCCACGCCGTGTGCGGCACCACCGGATACAGCACGCGCAGCAGGATCGACAGGCCTTCGCGCACGAATGCGGCCGCGCCGCGGCTTTCGGCGGAGACCGCTTCCAGCGTGTTGAGCATCTTCATGCCCGCGGACACGACGGTGTTGTACTGGACGCGCTCGTAGTCGTACTCGGCCTGCCGCAGCGCGAGATGGACGTCGCGGCGCGCGGCGCGCACGTCTTCCGCCGCGTCGCGCCAATCGAATGCAGCGTCCGCGGCGCGCAGGACGTCGCCGCGCGTCTGCGCGAAATGCCACAGCCGCTTCAGGAACCGGTGCGCACCCTCGACGCCGGTGTCCGACCATTCGATCGTGTGCTCGGGCGGGCTCGCGAACATCACGAACAGCCGCGCCGCATCGGCGCCGTAGCGGTCGATCATGTCCTGCGGGTCGACGCCGTTGAGCTTCGATTTCGACATCGTGCCGAGGCCGTCGTATTCGACCGGCAGGCCGTCGATCTTCGAGCGGCCGCCGACGATCGCGCCCTGCTCGTTGCGCATGATCTCCACGTCCTGCGGCGGCACGTAGTCGATTCCGCCCTTGTCGTTGCGCCTGCAGAACGCGTGCGCGAGCACCATGCCCTGCGTCAGCAGGCGCGTGAACGGCTCGCCGTAGCCGACCATGCCGAAATCGCGCATGACCTTCGTCCAGAAGCGCGCGTAGAGCAGATGCAGGATCGCGTGGCTGATGCCGCCGATGTACTGGTCCATCGGCATCCAGTGCGCGTCGCGCGCGTCGATCATCGTCGGCGCGTCGGGGCACGTGTAGCGCATGAAGTACCACGACGAGTCGACGAACGTGTCCATCGTGTCCGTCTCGCGCCGCGCCGGCCCTCCGCAGCGGGGGCAGTCGGTGCGCAGGAAGTCGGCACGCTTCGCTAGGGGGTTGCCGCTGCCGTCGGGAATGCAGTCCTCGGGCAGGATCACCGGCAGGTTCTTGTCCGGCACCGGCACTTCGCCGCAACGCTCGCAGTGGATGATCGGAATCGGCGTGCCCCAATAGCGCTGGCGCGAAATGCCCCAGTCGCGCAGCCGGTACGTCGTCTTCTTCTCGCCCAGGCCCATCGCCGCGAGGTCGGTGGCGATCGCGTCCACGGCCGCCTGGTAGGGGAGGCCGTCGTACTTGCCTGAGTTGACGCAAACGCCGATTGCCTTGTCCGCGTACCACGGCTGCCAGGCGGTGGCGTCGAACGGCTGCATGCTGGCCTGGTCCCTCGGCGCGATCACCTGCCGGATCGGCAATCCGTATTTGTGCGCGAACTCCATGTCGCGCTCGTCGTGCGCCGGCACGCCCATCACCGCGCCGTCGCCGTAGCTCAGCAGCACGTAATTGCCGACCCAGACGTCGACCTGCGTGCCGGTCAGCGGGTGCGTGACGGCGAAGCCGGTCGGCATGCCGCGCTTTTCCATCGTCGCGAGATCGGCTTCCATCACGGAGCCGCGCTTGCATTCCTCGACGAACGCGGCCAGCTGCGGATTGCCCCGCGCCGCCTGCGCGGCGAGCGGATGCTCGGCCGCGACTGCGCAGAACGTGGCGCCCATGATCGTGTCGGCGCGTGTCGTGAACACGTACAGGCGGCCGTCGCCGATCAGGTGGCCGGCGTCGTCGGCGATCTCGTGGGTGAACGCGAAGCGCACGCCCTCGCTCTTGCCGATCCAGTTCGCCTGCATGATCTTGACGCGCTCGGGCCAGCCCGGCAGGTCATCGAGCGCGGCGAGCAATTCGTCGGCGTAGCGCGTGATCCGCAGGTAGTACATCGGGATCTCGCGCTTTTCGATCGGCGCACCCGAGCGCCAGCCGCGGCCGTCGATCACCTGCTCGTTGGCGAGCACCGTCTGGTCGACGGGATCCCAGTTCACGGTGCCGCTCTTGCGATAGGCGATGCCGGCTTCGAGCAGCCGCAGGAAGAACCACTGGTTCCACCGGTAATACGCCGGGTCGCAGGTCGCGAGCTCGCGCGACCAGTCGATCGCGAAGCCCATCGCCTGCAGCTGCCGCTTCATGTACGCGATGTTGTCGTGCGTCCAGCGCGCGGGCGCCTCGCCGCTCTTCATCGCCGCGTTCTCCGCGGGCAGCCCGAACGCGTCCCAGCCCATCGGCATCAGCACGTTGTAGCCGCGCATCCGGAGCTGGCGATACATCATGTCGTTGATCGTGTAGTTGCGCACGTGCCCCATGTGCAGCTTGCCCGATGGGTACGGCAGCATCGACACGCAGTAGTACTTGCCTTTCGGATAGCGCGGGTCGTTTTCGACCGCGCGGTAGACGTCTCCTTCCTTCCAGGCGGCCTGCGCAGCGGCTTCAATGGCGGCGGGGTCGAACGGCTTCATCGGGGAAATCCGGAATAGACGCGGGGCACGCGCTGTATATCGCGTGTAAGTATTTGATTATACCGGCGGACGAATCAACGTCCGGCCGGTGCGCCGGGGCATTGGTGGCAAAATGGACACCGTGATGGGCAATCACCACAGAATGGGCAGCGCCACCGCGTGGCTTTGCGCGGCCGTGCTCGCGTTCGCGCACGCCGTCGGCGCTGCGCCCGTGCAGACCGGGCACGTGACGGCCGAGCTGATCGCGGATCGGACCGCGCTCGTGCCCGGTGCGACGACGACCGTCGCGCTACGCTTCGCGATCGCGCCGGGCTGGCACACGTACTGGCGCAATCCCGGCGAGTCCGGATTGCCGACGACGCTCGCGTGGAAGCTGCCGCCGGGATTCGCCGCCGGGGACATCGTCTGGCCGGCCCCGCGCGCGCTGCCCGCGGGTCCGCTCGTGAACTACGGCTACGAAGGCGACGTGCTGCACCTCGTGCCCGTGAGCGTGCCGAGCGATGCGCAACCGGGGTCGACGGCGACGCTCGCCGCGCGCGCCGACTGGCTGGTGTGCAAGGAAACGTGCATTCCCGAAGGCGCCGACCTGACGCTCGCGCTGCCGGTGGCCGCGCAGGCGGATCCGGATCCGCGCTGGCACGCGCCGATCGCCGCAACGCGCGACGCACTGCCCCAGCCGGCGCCGGGATCGTGGGAAGTGCAGGCCGTGGCGAGCGGGTCGACGGTCAAGCTGAGCTTCGCGCCGGGTGCCGCGGATCCCGGCCGCGTGTGGTTCTTCGCCGAGAATGCCGGCCGCATCGAGCCGTCGGTCATGCAGGCCGTTGCGCGGCGTGGCGGGCGCGTCGAGCTCGCGCTTCCCGTCGCGCACGACGTCGCGGCCGGTTTCACCGATTTGCGCGGCGTGCTGACGGCCGAGCGCGGCTTCGCCGTCGACGGCCGCGCCGTGCGCGCGATCGCGCTCGAGGTGGCGCTGCAGGGAACGCCCATGGCGGGGCCGAAGCCCGCGGTGGCGGCGGTCGATTTTTCGCAGGCGCCGGCAAGCGCCGCGACGGCACTCTCGCTGCCGATCGCTTTGGCGTTCGCATTCGCCGGCGGGTTGCTGCTGAATCTGATGCCCTGCGTGTTTCCCGTGTTGTCGCTCAAGGCGCTCGGCCTCGCGACGCACGCGGGCGATCGGCGCACGCTGCGCCACGAAGGCTTCGCGTTCGCCGCCGGCGTGATCATCGCGTTCACGCTGCTCGGCGCGGCGGTCGCGGCGCTGCGCGCGGCGGGCGAGCAGCTCGGCTGGGGCTTCCAGCTGCAATCGCCCGCGGTCGTCACCGGACTCGCGCTGCTGTTCTTCGTCATCGCGCTCAATCTGTCCGGCGTGTTCGAGTTCGGGTTCCTGGTGCCGTCGCGGCTCGCGACGTGGTCGCACGCGAACCGGACCGCGAATGCGTTCGCGTCGGGCCTGCTCGCCGTCGCAATCGCGTCGCCATGCACGGCGCCGTTCATGGGCGCAGCGCTTGGCTACGCGCTCGGCGAGCGCACGCACGTCACGCTCGGCGTGTTCGTCGCGCTAGGGCTAGGGATGGCGTTGCCGTATTGCGCGCTCGCGTGGTTTCCCGCGTGGCGGCGCGTGCTGCCGCGGCCGGGGCCCTGGATGGTGCGGTTGCGCCAGCTGCTGGCATTTCCGCTTTACGCGACGGTGGTGTGGCTCGTCTGGGTGCTGGGCGCGCAGGCGGGCAACGATGCGGTGATGCGCATCGGCGTGACGCTGGTCGTCGTCGCGTTTGCGCTGTGGGCGTGGCGCACGTGGCGCGGCGGCGGCCGTCCGGCGTGGGCGATCGTGGCGAGCGCAGGGGCTGTCGTCGCGGCAATCGTCGCGTGGCCGCTGGTGACCAACGGTGCGTCACCGGGTACGGCCGTCGCGAACCGCACGGCGGAAGTTGCCGATGCCGGCGCCGGCTGGGAACCGTGGTCGGCCGCGCGCGTCGCCGAGCTGACGGCGGCCGGGCAGCCGGTGTTCGTCGATTTCACGGCGGCGTGGTGCATCACGTGCCAGGTGAACAAGCGGCTGGTGCTGACCGACGCCCGCGTGCGCGACGCGTTCGCGAGCCGCGGCGTGACGCTGCTCCGCGCCGACTGGACGCGCCGCGATCCCGCGATCTCCGAGGCGCTCGCCGCGCTCGGGCGCAGCGGCGTGCCCGTGTATGTGCTCTATCGCCGCAACGGCGAGGCGCTGCTGCTGCCCGAAGTGCTGCAGCGGAAGCCGCTGATCGACGCGATCGCGGCGTCGTAGGCTGCGAACTTTAACCTTCGGGTTCCGCGCCGGCTTCAGGCGGGCAGCGCGATCGCGAGGCCGAGCGGCACGAACACGCTCGACAGCAGGTTGCCGATCAGGACGATCGACGCGACCTTGCCCGGCTCCTGCTGGAACTGCTCCGCGACCATGAAGTTCAGCACGGCCGGCGGCAAGCTGCCGAACAGGATCAGCAATCCCTGCTGCATCGGATCGAGGCCGAGCAACGGCGCGAGCGGCATCGCGATCGCGAGGCCGGTCAGCGGACATATCACGCCGCCGACGACGCCGATGCGCCATTCGCCGAAACTCGTGTCGTAGAGGCGCACGCCGAGCGACAGCAGCATCATCGGGATCAGCGCGTCGCCGACAAGCCTGATCGCAACCATCAACCATTCGGGCAGCGGCGGGTGCGCGATCGCGAATGCGAAGCCCATCACCGTCGCGACGACCATCGGATTGCGCAGCAGGTTGCCGAAGCGCGCATGGTGGTCGAGGATCCACATGCCGACGGTGAACTGCAGCAGGTTCGAGATCGTGAAGAGCGCCACCATCGGCGAGAAGCCGGCCGCGCCGTAGGCGAGCACCGCGAGCGGCAGCCCCATGTTGCCGCAGTTGTTGAACATCATCGGCGGCACGAACGTCCGCGGCTGCTCGCGCATGAGCCGCGCGACCGGCCATGCGAGCAGTCCCGATCCCAGCACGACCGCGACGCTGCCGGCGAGCAGCATCCGGTTCGCCGCGACGTCGAAGTCCTTGCTCGCGAGCGCCGAGAACACGAGCGCGGGCGCGAGCACGTTCATGCTGATGCGATTGACCGTCGCCATGTCCGGCTTCGCGCGCCATGCGTAGAGCCAGCCGAGGGCGATGATCGAGAAGACCGGCAGGATGATGCCGGCGAGGCGTTCTACCATCGCCGCGGATCCTCCAGCCTTCTACAGGATGTATTGCGCGAGGTTGTCGTCCCCCGCGATGCCCGCGAGCCGGCTGTCGACGAAGGCGGCGTCGATCGCGATCGTCTCGCCGGTGCGGCGCGCGGCGTGGAACGAGACGTCCTCGAGCAGCCGCTCCATTACCGTGTACAGCCGCCGCGCGCCGATGTTCTCCTGCCGCTCGTTGACCGCATGGGCGATCTCGGCAATGCGGCGGATGCCGTCCGGCATGAATTCGAGATGGACCTGCTCGGTGCCGAGCAGCGCCTCGTACTGGCGTGTCAGGCATGCGTCGGTCGCGGTCAGGATGCGCTCGAAGTCCTCCACCGACAGCGACGACAGCTCGACGCGGATCGGCAGGCGGCCCTGCAGCTCGGGAATCAGGTCCGACGGCTTCGACAGATGGAATGCGCCCGACGCGATGAACAGGATGTGATCGGTCTTGATCATTCCGTACTTCGTCGTCACCGTCGTCCCCTCGACAAGCGGCAGGAGATCCCGCTGCACGCCCTGGCGCGAGACGTCGGCGCCGTGCGTGTCGGTGCGGGCGGCGATCTTGTCGATCTCGTCGATGAACACGATGCCGTTCTGCTCGGCCGACGCGAGGGCGCGCGCCTTGATGTCGTCGTCGTTGATGAGCTTGGCCGCCTCCTCGTCGGTCAACTGGCGCAGCGCCTCGGGCACCTTCATCCGCTTGACCTTGCGCCGGCCGCCGCCGATCTGCTGGAACATCCCCTGGATCTGCGACGTCAGGTCCTCCATCCCGGGCGGCGCCATGATTTCCATCTGCGGCGACGACACGGCCACCTCGACCTCGATGTCCTTGTCGTCGAGGCCGCCCTCGCGCAGCATCTTCCGGAATTTCTGTCGCGTCGCGGAATCGGCCGGCTTCATGTCGCTGAAATTGACTTCGCGCGCCGGCGGCAGCAGCACGTCGAGCACGCGCTCTTCCGCCGCATCGGCCGCGCGATCGCGCACGCGCCGCGTCTCGGCCTCGCGCGTCTGCTTGACCGCAACCTCGACGAGATCGCGGACGATCGTGTCGACGTCGCGGCCGACGTATCCGACTTCCGTGAACTTCGTCGCTTCGACTTTCACGAAGGGCGCGTCGGCGAGGCGCGCGAGCCGGCGCGCGATTTCGGTCTTGCCGACGCCGGTCGGTCCGATCAGCAGGATGTTCTTCGGTGTGATCTCCTGCCGCAGCGGCTCCGGCACCTGCTGGCGGCGCCAGCGGTTGCGTAGCGCGATCGCGACCGCGCGCTTGGCCGTATCCTGCCCGACGATGTGCTTGTCGAGCTCGGAGACGATTTCCTCGGGCATCATCGGCAACGGCATTTTCGGCACCTGCAAAAGAAACGGCCGCCGAAAGCTCGGCGGCCGCGTCATTTTACCGCGCGCTCGTCAGCGCACTTCGATGCCGACGTCAACGCCGCAACCGCGAGATCGCGCTACGAGAAGTCCGAGGTCAAGCGGCGCAACGCGTAAGTCTCGTCATGCCCGCATTCAGGGTGCGAGCAGCTCGGCGCAGTTGCCCGGCTGGCTGGGCGTGTTCGAGATTGCCCCGCCCTTGGGAATGCATTGGCTCGGTGGCAGCGGTTGCTTGTTCTCGACGTGGTCGACGAGCAGATCAAACGCCTTCTGCGCGTGCGGCTGAATGAGCACGAGCTCCGGGAACGGCGTGATGTACGACTCGATGTGATTGCCGTTCTGCACCTCGTAGAGACGATACTGCGCGTTGCGCTTGTCGTTGTTGCCCTTGCGCGACGCTTCGACGGCATCTTCGTATGCGCGCGCCTGGTGCTGAATCGGGAGAAGCGCATCGAGCGTTCCGGCCACGGTGATCAGCGGCTTCTTGATCTTGCCGGTCGTCGCCACCGCCTGAACGCTGTCGAAGATCTGCGGTGTCAGACGCGCGACGTAATCGTAATTGCCTACGCCCGCTGCGTAGGTTGCATACGTCGGGTCGAAGCGGAGCTGCCATTGGCAGACGGTTGCCTCCCAGAAGTCGTTGTAATAACGCTTCCACAGCGAGTCGGTTGCGAGGCCCGCCGCATCGCGATGAACGATATCGGGCGGGAACCCGGCCGCGAGGATCGCCTTCGCCGCTGGATCGTTCGCATCGTAGTTCGAAGCGGCGTACAGCGGGAAATTCTTCACGCCGACCGGCAGGTCGATCAGGATGTTCTCGGTCGGGTTGATGTACGTGCCTTCCCAATCGACGCCGCCGTCGAAGAGATTCGGCGCCTCCTCGATCGCGCGCCGTACCTGGTATCCGCCGTTCGACGTGCCGACCGCGTACACGCGGCTTGGAAACTTGTTGTAGTTCGCCTTTACCGCATCCTGCGCGAGCTGCGCGGTCTTCAGCATGTAGTCAGTCCACTGTGTGAACGGCTTGTCGGGGGCCACGTCGTAGAAGTGCACCCATAGCAGCGACAATGCGCCCGGGAAGCCGGGAGGGTTGACGCGGCACGATTGCGGATCGTTCGCGGGTTGACTGACCGAGCCGAAGTTCACCGTGTAGAAATTCAGCACGCCCTTGTTCTGCGACGCGTAGGCGTAACCCTTGGGCAGCACGTAGTCGCTCCACGCCCAGTCGCCGTTGTACTCGCTGCGTGTCCCGGAAGCTCCGGCCACGACGAGTTTGCCGTTCCAGCCGTCGGGAAAGCGCAGGACGAAGCGCGCCTGCTTCGTCGGGTCGTCGGCGAACCAGCCTTCGGCCTGCACGCCCGGCACGGCCTTCGACGTCGGCGCGGGGCCGTTGGAAATGACACCCCGATCGGTCACGGGCGTGTATGCGCCGAAATTAGCGGGCAGTCCCAGCACCGGCAATGGCACGCCCGGCAGCGGCGTGCCATCCGCGAATGTGGAGATCGAATTGTTCGCGGGCGTGGTGACCGCGTTGTTCGTGCGCAGGTCATCGCTGTGGAAACAGACGACGTCGATCGCCCTGCCGTCCAGAAACTGCTTGATCGCGGGCGGGCACTCGCCCGCGGCGGCCGCAGCGAGCGGCCACGATGCAATGCCCAGCACGGCGATCGTGCGTTTAACGGCCTTGTGCAGCATTTTCGACCTCCTGTCGTTGCGAAGCGAGGACGCGCATGCTAACCAATGTTCAAAAGTCCCGTGGCGAGGCCTTGAACGAGCCGACGAACGGCGCCGCCGCGCGGGGCTTCGGAAGCCTGCGCATCCTGCATGCGACAATGACGAGCCGCGAGCGTTCGCGGCGGTGCCGGAAGGGAATGCAATGACGGTCGGACACGCGTTCAAATGGGCAGCGACGGCGTTGCTGATTGCCGGATGCGCGTCGATGGGAGCCGCAGGCTCGCGTGCGACCGCGGCGCTCGCGCCTACCGCCGGCAACTCGACGGCGGGAACGGTAACGTTCACGCGCAACGGCGATCGCGTTCGCGTGGTCGCGGAGATCAGCGGGCTCGCGGCGGGTGCGCATGGCTTCCACATTCATGAGAAGGGCGACTGCAGCGCGAGCGACGCGACCAGCGCGGGTGGCCACTTCAATCCGGGGAACCAGCCGCACGGAAATCCGGCAGCCGGCGCGCATCATGCCGGCGACATGCCGTTGCTCATCGCCGATGCGTCCGGCAACGCGACGATCGACGTGACGCTCTCGACGATTTCGATCGGCAGCGGCGCGAACGACATCGTCGGCCGCGCCGTCGTCATCCACAAGGATCCCGACGACTTCAAGACGCAGCCGGCAGGCAACTCCGGCGCGCGCATCGCGTGCGGAGTCATCGTCGCGGCGTGATGGGCCGGCGCGCCGCGGCACTCGCCCTGGCCGGCGCCGTGCTCGCGGCCGGCTGCGCAAACGTGCACTTCGGCAGCCCGACGCCGCCGGGCCCCGAGCCCAGGTCGGCCAATGCCGAGGAGATTGGCCAGGTGGCGGTGCTGCGCCCGATCGGCGGCTCGGCGGTTTCCGGCAAGATCCGCGTGCTCGACCGCGGCGACGTCGCGAGCGTGCTCGTTTCGGTCACCAACTTCCAGACCAATGCATATCGACTCGTGTTCCACGAGCGTGGAAACTGCACGTCGCCGAACGGATTCTCGGCGGGTGCGCCGTGGGCGCCCGCCTCGTCCGGCAAGCGCGGGGAAAACCTCGTGGACGTACAGTACGCGAATTCCGAGTCGCGCGCCGAGTCGGAAATTCGTGTGCGTGGACTGCACGCTACAGGTCCGGACGGAATCGCGGGCCGCAGTGTCGTCCTGTATGCGGGGCCGGTCGTGACGATTCCGCGCCCCGACGTGCCGAACGCCGCGATCGCCTGCGGTGTATTCGAGACTGCGCGCTCCATCTTCTGATCACGTTGCCACATTCACGGCCGCGAAAGCCATGGCGCTCCTCACCGACCGCAGGATCCTGATCACCGGCGTGCTGTCGGCGCGCTCGATCGCGTATGGCGTCGCCCGCGCCTGTCAGCGCGAAGGCGCGACGCTCGCGTTCACGTACGCGAGCGAGGAGCTGAAGGATCGTGTCGTGAAGCTCGCCGCGGAATTCGGTCCGTGCCCGGTGCTGCCGTGCGACGTCACGTCCGACGAGCAGATCGCCGGGCTGTTCGACCGGCTGCAATCCGAATGGCAGGGCCTCGACGGGCTGCTGCATTCGATCGCCTTCGCCCCGCGCGAAGCGCTTTCGGGCGATTTTCTTGCCGGGTTGACGCGCGAAGGGTTCGCGACGGCGCACGACGTGTCGAGTTACAGCTTCGCGGCGCTCGCGAAGGGGGCGCGGCCGCTGCTCACCGGGCGCAACGCGTCGCTTTTGACGCTGACGTACCTCGGCGCGATCCGCGCAGTCACGAACTACAACGTGATGGGCCTCGCGAAGGCGAGCCTCGAGGCGAACGTGCGCTATCTTGCCGCCGCGCTCGGACCGGAGGGCACGCGCGTCAACGCGATCTCGGCCGGTCCGATCAAGACGCTCGCGGCCGCGGGCATCGGCGGCTTTTCGAAGATCCTGAGCTTCGTCGAGCACGCGGCGCCGCTGCGCCGCAACGTGACGATCGACGAGGTCGGCAACGTGGCGGCGTTCTACTTCTCGCCGCTGTCGAGCGCGATCACCGGCGAGATCACGTACGTCGACTGCGGCTTCTCGAACGTCGCGGCCGGCCTCGCCGACTGAGATGACTTCGGGGTCAGAGTAACAAGTCGGCTTCAGCGTCAGCGAAGTCGCCGCTTTTGACCCCGAAGTCCACCTCTTCCCCCATTTATCCATGAGCGCCGAACCGTTCGACGCTGTCGTCGTCGGCGCGGGTCACAACGGTCTCGCGTGCGCCGCCTACCTCGCGGCTGCGGGGATGTCGGTGTGCGTGCTCGAGCGGCGCCCGATCGTCGGCGGCGCCGCCGTCACCGAAGAATTCCACCCGGGGTTTCGCAACTCGACGGCGAGCTACACGGTCAGCCTGCTCGCGCCGCAGGTCATCGCCGAGCTCGATCTCGCGCGGCACGGCCTGACGATCGTGAAGCGGCCGCTCGCGAATTTCCTGCCGCTGCGCGGCAACGCGTATCTCAAGGTCGGCGGCGGGCTCGCGGCGACGCAGGCCGAGGTGGCGAAGTTCTCGGGCCGCGACGCCGAGCGCCTTCCGGCGTATTACGCGATGCTCGCGCGCGTCGCCGACGTGCTGCGCGTGCTGCTGCACACGACGCCGCCGAACTTCGGCGCGCGTCGCGGCGCGCGCCTGGGACTTGCCCTCGGCGCCTGGAAATCGGCCAGGGCGTTTCGCGCGCTCGACCAGGCCGGACAGCGCGACGTGCTCGATCTCTTCACGAAGAGCGCGGGCGAGATCCTCGACCGTTGGTTCGAATCGGCGCCGATCAAGGCGGCGTTCGGCTTCGACGCCGTGGTCGGCAACTTCCAGAGCCCGTACGCGCCGGGATCCGCGTACGTGCTCCTGCATCACGTGTTCGGCGAGGTGAACGGCGAGCGCGGGCAGTGGGGCCACGCGATCGGCGGGATGGGCTCGATTACGCAGGCGATGGCGCGCGAGTGCATCGCCCGCGGCGTCACGATCCGGACACGGGCAAGCGTCGCGCGTGTGATCGTCGACAACGGACGCGCGGCCGGTGTCGCGCTCGAGCGCGGCGAGACGATCGCGGCGCACCGCGTTGTCGCGAACGTCAATCCGAAGCTGCTGTTCGGGCGCCTCGTCGACACCTCCGACGTCGACGCCGATTTCCGCGCCCGCATCGACGGCTACCGTTGCGCATCGGGAACGTTCCGGATGAACGTCGCGCTGTCGGCGCTGCCCGATTTCAAATGCCTGCCAGGAACGACGGCGCAGGCGCACCACGGCAGCGGAATCATCGTCGCGCCGTCGCTCGGCTACATGGAGCGCGCGTACTTCGACGCGAGGCAGCACGGCTGGTCGCGCGCGCCGATCGTCGAGATGCTGATCCCCTCCGTTGTCGACGATTCGCTCGCGCCGAGCGGCATGCATGTCGCAAGCCTGTTCTGCCAGCACGCGAACCCGCGCATCGGCGACGCGCTGCCCGGCCACACGTGGGACGATCACCGCGACGAGGTGGCCGACCTGATGATCGACACGGTGGACGCCGTCGCGCCGAACTTCCGCCGCAGCGTGCTCGGACGCCGTGTGCTGACGCCGCTCGATCTCGAGCGCGAATTCGGCTTGATCGGCGGCGACATCTTCCACGGCGCGCTCGCGCTCGACCAGCTCTATTCCGCGCGGCCGGTGCTCGGCAACGCCGACTATCGGATGCCGATCAAGGGTCTGTATCTGTGCGGCTCCGGAGCGCATCCCGGCGGCGGCGTCACGGGCATTCCCGGCCGCAACGCCGCGCGCGAGATCATCCGCGACGCGAAACGTCTCCGGCGCCGTGGAAGCGTGCAAAGAAAACGCGAAGCCCGCCTGTAAGCCGGGTTCTGTTACGGCGCGCGGAATCCGCGCGCTATGACCGTCATTCCTCTAGGCTCGCCGTCACCAGCGAGCTCGAGCCGCCTACCCGCGGACTCGGCGAGCAGCGTCGTCGTCCGCCTATTTGGCGTTGCTCCGGATGGAGGTTGCCGCGTTTCACCCGCTTCCTGTTACGGAAGCGACTCGTCTCTGTGGCCCTTTTCCTCGCCTTCGCCCCGGCCGCGAGGCCCGGGCTTATCCGCGGCCGGGCGTTACCCGGCATCCCGCTCTGTGGAGCCCGGACTTTCCTCTCCCCCGAGCCACAAGCGCTCGAGGCAGCGACGATCCGACGGGCTTCGCAGGTGCAATTATAAGTCCTGCGGGCGGTCCGCGACCCGCCAGCGAACCTCCTCGCCGGCGCGCAAAGGCACGATCGTCTCGTCCCCGAACGGCAGCGTATCCGGCACGCGCCACGCCTCGCGCACGAGCGTCACCGTATCGGCGTTGCGCGGGAGATCGTAGAACGCTGCGCCGTTGACGCTCGCGAAGGCTTCGAGGCGGTCGAGCGCGCCGGCGTCCTCGAAGATCTCCGCATAGAGCGGCAGCGCCACCGGCGCGGAGTAGCAGCCGGCGCAGCCGCATGCATTCTCCTTCGCGCCGCGCGCATGTGGCGCGGAGTCGGTGCCGAGGAAGAACTTCGGATTGCCCGACGTCGCCGCGGCCACGAGCGCCTGACGGTGCGTCTCGCGCTTCAGCACCGGCAGGCAGTACAGATGCGGCCGCAGCCCGCCCGCGAACAGCGCGCTGCGCGAATACAGCAGATGCTGCGGCGTGATCGTGGCCGCGATCGTGGCCGGCGCGTCGCTTACGAACGCCGCCGCTTCGCGCGTCGTCACGTGCTCGAGCACGATGCGCAGCGCGGGGAAATCGCGCACGATCGCGGCGAGCTCGCGCTCGACGAACACGCGCTCGCGATCGAACGGATCGACGTCGCGGTCGGTGACTTCGCCGTGAATCGCGAGCACGACGCCGTGCCGCTCCATCGCCGCAAGTGTGGGGCGCACGCGCGCGAGCGCTGTGACCCCGGCATCGGAATGCGTCGTCGCGCCGGCGGGGTAGTACTTCACGGCGTGGACGAAGCCGCTCGCCTTGGCGCGCGCGATCTCGTCGGCCGTCGTCGCGTCGGTCAGGTAGAGCGTCATCAGCGGCTCGAACGCGCTCCCCGCCGGCAGCGCCGCGCGTATCCGCTCCCGGTACAAGCCGGCCTGCGCGGTCGTCGTCACCGGTGGCCGAAGGTTCGGCATGGCGATTGCTCTGCCGAAGACCTGGGCCGTTGCCCCCGCCACGGCGAAAAGCGCCGCTCCGTCGCGGAAATGCACGTGGAAGTCGTCCGGACGCATCAGCGAAAGCGTGCGAGGGGTCATCGGAAATACCTGATTTTGCAAAAGTATAGGGCCGGCCGCCGCGCCCCCTGCACGGGCTTGCCGGCGGTCGAGCGGGGTCGCTCGTGAATGCTTCGCGGGCTATAATGCGCAGTTTATTGCCAGCGGGGCGATCCGGGGCTTGCAAGCCCTGACGTCACGTCGGTACGAAGTTCACGGATGGAAAACGCCATGGCCGCCAAAACAGCAGTCGCCGTCAAGAAGCAGCCCCGCGAGCTCTCCGAGGAAGAGATCCTCAAGGCTCCGGAAAAGGACTACATGAACGAGGCGCAGCTCGCTTTCTTTCGGAAGCGCCTTACGGACATTCGCGACCAGATCCTCCGCAACGCCGACGACACGGGGGAGCACCTGCGCGAGAACGAGATCACGACCGACCCCTCCGATCGCGCCACGCTCGAGGAGGAATACACGCTCGAGCTGCGCACGCGCGACCGGGAACGGAAACTTTTGAAGAAGGTCGAAAAATCGCTGCGGATGATCGAGGACGGTTCCTACGGTTACTGCGAGGAGACCGGCGAGCCGATCGGCGTTCCGCGCCTCATTGCGCGGCCCATGACCACGCTCTCGATCGAGGCGCAGGAGCGCCGCGAGCGCGTCCAGAAGCTGTACGGCGACTGATTCGCGCACGATCCCGCGCAAGAGCCAACGCTGCGTCCGCGAAGCCGATCGCGGATGCCTGCCGCGATCCGTCACCCCCGTTGATCGAATGAAGGAGCACGACGCCCATGTTCACGCTGCCGCCTCTGCCGTATCCCGATAACGCGCTCGATCCGGTCATTTCCGCCAACACGCTGTCGTTTCACTACGGCAAGCACCACAAGGCCTACGTCGACAACCTGAACAATCTGGCCAAAGGCACCGAGTACGAATCCGCGCCGCTCGAAAACGTGATCCGCGATACCGCCGGGAAGGCCGACAAGGTCGGGTTCTTCAACAATTCGGCGCAAGTGTGGAACCACACGTTCTACTGGAGCTGCCTTAAGCGCGGCGGCGGTGGCAAGCCGGCCGGCCGGCTCGCGCAGATGATCGACTCCGATCTCGGCGGTTACGACACGTTCAAGAAGGATTTCGCGAACGCCTGCGTGACGCAGTTCGGCTCGGGCTGGGGATGGCTCGCCGTCGAAGGCGGCAAGCTCAAGATCATGAAGACGCCGAATGCCGAGCCGCCGTTCATCAAGGGCGCGACGCCGCTTTTGACGATCGACGTGTGGGAGCATGCGTACTACCTCGACTACCAGAATCGCCGTCCCGATTACGTGAACGCGGTGATCGACAAGCTGCTGAACTGGGACTTCGCGGCGGAGAACCTGGGCCGCGCCTGATCGCCGGCTGTTCGGCGTAGCGCGCCTCCGATGGCGATCTTCGGCAAGCCTCCGGCCAGGAAAACGCCGCTTCCGAAGTCGGTGAAGCGCGAGGGGCACGTCGTATCGGCGCGCGAACTCGCGGCGCAAGCGGCGAGCCGCAACGCCGGCAAGCCGCTCGGCATGGAGCCGCTCGGCGAAACCAGTCAGCGCGGCGCGAGCGTCATCGACTGGTCCACCGCGCCCAAGGCGATCGAGGTCGCGCAGGCGAATCCCGGCCTTTGCGCGTCGCTCGAGAACGCTGCACTGCTGTTCGCCAACGGGCAGGACGCCGCCGCGCGCGAGTTGCTCGAACAGGGCGTGCAGACCGACCAGGACACCAAGCTGTCGCCGCTCGCGTGGCTTGCACTTTTCGACCTGATGCAGCGCGCGAACGACCGCACCGCGTTCGATCAGCTCGCGATGCAGTTCGTGTTGCAGTTCGAGCGCTCGGCGCCGTCCTGGGACGATCGGCAGAAGCCGCCGACCGACGACAAGCCCGGCGGCGGCGGCTACATCGCCGTCACGGGCAAGCTTTCGGGAGCCAGCGCCGGTCAACTCGAAGGATTGAAGCGCGCACTCGAAAAATGCGTGCCGCGCGCGCGAATCGACCTCTCGTCGGTCACGGGCTTCGACGACGCCGGCGCAAGGCTTTTGGCCCACGACCTGGCGCGGGCGCGCGGCCAGCGGATGGAGCTCGCGATCCAGCGTCCCGAAAAGCTCGTCGCCGCGCTGGAAAGCGCCGTGGCGCAGGGCAAGGCGGGAGGCGAGGGCGCGTGGCTTCTGTCGCTCGAGCTGCTGCAATGGCAGCGCGACCAGGCCACGTTCGACGAGCGTGCGGTCGAGTTCGCGGTGACGTTCGAGCTGTCGCCACCGTCGTGGGAACCGCCTCCTCGAGCCGGCACCGCGAAGGGCGCCGAGCCGGCGGTCGCGGCCGGCGCGTCCGCCCCGCCCGAACCCGTGCGGGCAGCCGAGCGCGACACGTTCGTGCTGGACGGCGTGCTCGCCGGCGCGACACCGCCCGAGCTTGCGCGGCTGGCCGACGTCGCGAGCCGCAACGACGTCACGCAAGTGGACATGACCGGTGTCGAGCGCGTCGATTTCATCTTCGCGGGCGCGCTGTTCAACACGATCACCCGCGTTGAGGGTCAGGGGAAAGCGGTGCAGATCGTCGGCGCATCGCCGATCGTGCGCGCACTGCTGCTGCTGATTGGCATTTCGCCGCGCCACTTCGTGAAGAAGGGCGAATAGCGCCCGCGACCCGGATGGAGACGTTTCACGGTACGACGATCCTGTCGGTGCGCCGCGACGGTGCGGTCGCGCTCGGCGGCGACGGCCAGGTCACGCTCGGGCAGGTCGTGATCAAGGCAACCGCGCGCAAGGTGCGCCGCCTCTATCACGACAAGGTGCTGGCCGGATTCGCCGGCGCGACGGCCGACGCGTTCACGCTGTTCGAGCGCTTCGAGGCGAAGCTCGAGAAGCATCAGGGACATCTGACCCGCTCGGCGGTCGAGCTCGCGAAGGATTGGCGCGCCGATCGCGTGCTGCGTCGGCTCGAGGCGATGCTCGTGATCGCCGACCGGTCGACGTCGCTCGTCGTCACCGGCACCGGTGACGTGCTCGAGCCCGAGCACGGCATCGTCGCCATCGGGTCGGGTGGACCCTACGCGCAGGCCGCGGCGAAAGCGCTGCTCGACAACACGGCGCTGGCCGCGCGCGAGATCGTCGAGCGCGCGCTCATGATCGCCGGCGAGATCTGCATCTACACGAACCAGCAGCTCGTCATCGAGAGCCTCGACACGTGAGCGCGGAAGGTCGTTCAATGGACGCGTCCAGCGTCGAGCGTCGTGACGTCGTCATCGCGGGTGCGGGCCTCGTCGGCCTGACGCTCGCGGCCGCGCTTGCGCGCGCGCGCCTCACCGTCGCCCTCCTCGACCGCAACGGCACGCCGCCTGCGGCCGATCCGGACACGTGGGATACGCGCGTCTACGCGATCAGTCCCGGCAGCGCGTCGTTCCTGTCGCGGGTGGGCGCATGGCAGGCGCTCTCCTGCGAGCGCATCGCTGCGATCGAGTCGATGCGCATCGTCGGCGACACCGGCGCGACGCTCGCGTTTTCCGCGTACGAGCTCGGCGAGCGCGCGCTCGCCTGGATCGTCGAGGAGCGTGCGTTGCGCGCCGCGCTGCTTCCGGGCGTGCACGCGCCGGGCATCGATCTCATCACCGGCGCGCGCTTCGCGTCGCTGGGCTGGTCAGCCACCGAAGGCACGCTGACGCTCGAGGACGGCAGGCGGTTCGCCGGCCGCCTCGTCATCGGCGCGGACGGGCTCAATTCCTGGGTGCGCCAGGCCGCGGGCATCGTCGCCGAGGCGCGCTCCTACGGGCAGCAGGGCGTCGTGGCGAATTTCGACTGCGACGTCGCGCATCACGGCTGCGCGCGACAGTGGTTCCGCGCCGACGGCGGCGTGCTCGCGTGGCTGCCGCTGCCGGGGCGCCGTATCTCGATCGTCTGGTCGGCGCCGGATGCGCAGGCGCAGGAGCTGATGGCGATGGCGCAGGACGCGTTCACCGCGCGGGTCGCCGAGGCAGGCGACAACGCGCTCGGCGCGATGCGGATGATCACGCCGCCCGCCGCGTTCCCGCTCGCTTCGCTGCGGCTGCCCACGTCCATCGCCCATCGGCTGGCGCTCGTCGGCGACGCCGCGCATGGCATCCATCCACTGGCGGGACAGGGTGTTAATCTCGGCTTCGGCGATGCGCAGGCGCTGGCCGGCGTGCTGGCCGAGCGGGGGCCGGTCGCCGATGCGGGCGCGCCGATCCTGCTCGAGCGATTCGCGCGGCGGCGCGCCGAGCCGGTGCTCGCGATGCATATGGTCACCGACGGCCTCGTGCGGATGTTCGGCCCGCGCACGCCGTGGCTGCGGACGTTGCGCAACGCCGGGCTCGCGGCCGTCGATCGCCTGCCCGTCGTGAAGCGGGCGCTCGCGCAAACCGCGCTGCGCTAGGCGGAATCCGTTTCGTGGAGAAGAGCATGCGACCTGGTCATTCACTGTCCCTTCGTGGCGCGGCTGCCGCAACGGTGTGCGCATTGGCGGCATTGGTGCTGACGGCGCAAGTCGGTGCGCAAGGCGCGAAGGCGCTCGCACCGGCTTCCGCCCCCGCTCCCGCGGCTGCGCAGCAGCCCGCGGCCGCGCAAGCGGCCACACCCGAAGTCGCCGCAATTCGCAAGGCGCTCGAGCAGAAGTTTCCCGGCGCCGAGATCCGCCACATCGCGAAGACCGACTATCTCGGCCTCTACGAGGCGATGCTCGACGACACGCTCGTGTACACCGATCCGAAGGTCGCGTACGTGTTCATCGGCGCGCTGTACGACACCGCCACCAAGCAGAACCTGACGGAGGCGCGGACGCGCCGCCTGAATCGCGTCGCGGTCGACAAGCTGCCGTACGATCTGGCGTTCAAGCGCGTCAAGGGCGACGGGTCGCGCACGCTGGTGATCTTCTCCGATGCCGACTGCCCGTTCTGCCACCGGCTCGAGAAGGAACTGGACAAGCTCGACAACGTGACGATCTGGACGTTCCTGTTCCCGATCGACCAGCTTCATCCCGACGCCGCGCGCAAGTCGAAGCAGATCTGGTGCGCACCCGACAAGGTCAAGGCTTGGGATGCGTTCTTCGCGTCTGGCAAGCTGCCGGACAACAAGGGCGACTGCGGCGATCCGGTAGCCAAGACCCAGGCGCTCGGCAATTCGCTCAAGATCAACGCGACGCCGACGCTGATCTTCGCCGACGGCACGCTGATTCCGGGCGCGCTGCCGCTGCCGCAGCTGGAGCGCGAGCTCGTGAACGGCGAGGCGGAGGCGAAGAAGATGGCGGCCACCGCCCCGAAATGACGTCGACGAGCAAGCGAGCGCCCGATGGCCATCCTGGACTTCATCAAGAAGCAGTTCATCGACATCATCGAGTGGACCGATGATTCGCGCGACACGCTTTCCTACCGCTTTCCCGACGACGACCGCGAGATCAAGAACGGCGCGCAGCTGATCGTCCGCGAGTCGCAGGTCGCTCAGTTCGTCTACCTCGGCCAGTTCGGCGACAAGTTCGGCCCCGGCAAATACTCGCTGACGACGGACAACATTCCGATCCTCACCGACCTCAAGGGGTGGAAGTACGGCCTCGAGAGCCCGTTCAAGGCGGACGTCTACTACGTCGTCACGCGCCTTTTCACCGGCAACAAGTGGGGAACGGCCAACCCGGTGATGATGCGCGACCAGGACTTCGGCATCGTGCGCCTGCGCGCATACGGCACGTACGATTTTCGCGTGGCCGACGTGCCGAAGTTCCTGAAGGAGGTCGCCGGCACCGACAATCATTTCCGGCTCGACGAGTTCAACGACACGATGCGCTCGCGCATCGTCAGCGTCTTCTCCGACGCGCTGGCGCAGGCGAAGGTGCCGGCGCTCGACGTCGCCGCGCGCTATTCCGAGTTGGGCGAGGCGCTGCTGCCGGTGATCAACCCGATTCTCGGCGACAAGTACGGTCTCGCGATGACGTCGTTCATCCTCGAGAACGTGTCGGTGCCGCCCGAGGTCGAGCAGGCGATCGACAAGCGCTCCAGCATGGCGGCGGTCGGCAACCTGAACGACTACGTCAAGTACCAGATGGGCCAGGGCATGGAGAAGGGCGGCGGCGGCGGCGTCGGCGGCATCGGCGCCGAGATGGCCGTCGGCATGGCGATGGCGCAGCAGATGATGAACCAGCCCGGCGGCGTGATGGCGCAGCAGACGAAGGGCGTCGAGGTGCCCGCGCCCGCGGGCAGCGCCTCGCTCGACGTCCTGAACCCGGGCCAGGTCGCGCAGATGCTCGGCGTGACGGAAGCCGACGTGCTGGCGAGTCTCGAGGCCGGCGACCTTAAGGGCCGCAAGATCGGCACGCAGTGGCGGGTGCCGAAGGCGGCGGTCGACGCGTTCTTCAAGTCCTGACGGTCGCGGCGCGCCGGCCGGCAGGCGCGCACATTTCCTGAAAGGTGCGCATGGCCGACGAGCAGGTCAGGATCGCGCGCGAGAAGTTCGCGTGCCCTGCCTGCGGCGGCGAGGCCGTGTGGAATCCGGCGAAGGGCGGGCTCGTGTGCCCGTTCTGCGGCACCGAGTCGCCCGCGGAGCTCGCAGCCGACGGCGTGCTCGTCGAGCACGATCTTGGCGCCGCACTGCGCGCGATTCCCGACGCCGCGCGGGGATTCGCCGCCGCGTCGCGGCAGGTGTGCTGCCAGAGCTGCAACGCGATCTCGGTTCTCGATCCGTCGCGCCAGGCGCAGAACTGCGCTTTCTGCGGGTCGGCGCAGCTCGTCCCGTACGAGGAGACGAAGCCCGCGTTCACCCCGGAGAGCGTGCTGCCGTTCCGGCGCTCGGAAACGGAGGCGCGCGACGGCATCCGCGCGTGGTACCGACGGTTGTGGCTCGCGCCGTCGCGACTCAAGTCGCGCGCGCTGACCGATACCGTGCGCGGCGTCTACCTGCCGTACTGGACGTTCGACGCGCAGGTGGAGGCCGACTGGAAGGCCGATGCCGGCCACTATTACTACGAGACCGAGACGTACGTCGTGAACGGGCAGACGCGCACGCGCCAGGTGCAGCGGATCCGCTGGGAGCCCGCCGCGGGTCACGTTTCGCACTTCTTCGACGACGACCTCGTGTGCGCATCGGTCGGTGTGCAGCCGGCGCTCGTGCGCGGGATCGAGCCGTTCCCGACGCACGAGGCGAAGCCGTACGACGCGGGCTATGTCGCGGGCTGGGTGGTCGAGCGCTACCAGATCGATCTCATCGGTGCGGCGCAGCGCGCGCGCGCGGCGATGGATGCGAAGCTGCGCGCGCTGTGCGCGCAGCAGATTCCCGGCGACACGTATCGCAACCTCGTCGTGCACGCCGACTATTCGCACCAGACGTTCAAGCACACGCTCGCACCGGTGTGGCTGCTGTCGTACACGTACGGCGCGCGGCGGTTCCAGTGCCTGATGAACGGCGTGACGGGCGCCGTGCGCGGCGAGTATCCGAAGAGCCCGTGGAAGGTCGCGCTGCTCGTGCTCGCGATTCTCGTCGCCGTCGTCATCCTGATGTCGCTCGCACGAAACTGAATCGGTGTCGGAGGTGTAACTCCCGGTGTCGGAGGTGTAACTCCGCTCCGTGATGGTTGTACCTCCGACACCGGGGGTTGCACCTCCGACACCAGGGGGTTGCACCTCCGACACCGAGGGATACAGATGCATGCTGCCATCGTCACCGGTGTTTCCCGCGGGCTCGGCGAAGCGCTCGCGGTCGAGCTGCTCGCGCGCGGCTTTCGCTTGCTGGGCGTGGGCCGCACGAATTCGCCGAGGCTTGCGCACGACGCCTGTCGCTTCGTCGCCTGCGATCTCGCCGAGCCCGCGGCGCTGCCGGCGACGCTTGCGCCCGCGTTCGCCGCGCTGGCCGAGGAGCGCCCCGCGTCGGTGTGTCTCGTCAACAACGCCGCGACGATCGAGGCCGTCGGCGTGCTGGGCCGCCTCGATGCCGCGAACGTCGCGCACTCGATCGCCGTCAATCTCACCGCGCCGGTCGTGCTCGCCGACCTGTTCCTCCGCACGTTCGCGGACGACCGGGTCGGGCGGCGGATCGTGAACGTGTCGTCGGGCGCTGCGCAATCGCCGCTATCAGGCGAGGGGCTGTATTGCGTCGCCAAGGCCGGGCTCGAGATGCTGACGCGAACCCTTGCTGCCGAGGCGCTGGCCGGCCGGCTGCGTGCGATCACGCTGCGTCCCGGCATCATCGACACGCCGATGCAGGCCTTCGCGCGCTCACAGCGGAAGGACGTGCTGCCGAGCGTCGATCTCTTCGTCGGCTTTCATGAAAGCGGCCAACTCGTGGCACCCGCGGTCGTCGCACGCAAGGTCGTCGAGCGGCTGATGCTCGCCGAGGTCGAGCAGGGCCGCACGTACAGCTACGCCGAGCTCTGACGCTTTGCCTCCGTTCCGCGGCCCATGGGGTCGCTGCACGACCCGTGCGGGTCATGCGGAGACTTTCTAGCGCGGCGCGGCGCGCAACAGCAGCCGGTAGCCGACGATCGCGCCGCTCGCGCCCGCTTCCCATTTCGCGCAGTAATCGCGCGGCTCGCGCGCCTCGAACGTTCCGCTGTCGGCGCTGGACGCCTCGCGCACGACGGGCGCGAGCACGGTGCCGCCCTCGCGGTAATGGATCTCGAACGCGAGCGGCATGCCGCTCTCGTATCGCCAGTCGAGCTTGTCGCCGCGCGCCATCGTCACGCACACCTCGTAGAGAGCGTACGGTGCGATGACGAGGCGGTCGACGGTCTGCGGGACGCCCGCAGCGAGCGGTGGCGCCGCGCAGCCTGCGAGCGCAAGCGCGGCGAAAGCGATGCGGCCCGCGCGCGCGGCTCGCATTCTCGTCAAGCCGTGGCGGCGGCAATCGCGCGCTTCACCGCGGCCCGCCGGGTTCTCCAGTCCTCCGCGAGCATCGCGAAGCGCACGTGATCGCGCCAGCGGCCGGAAATCTTCACGTAGCGGCGGGAATAGCCCTCGCGCTCGAACCCGAGCCGCGACACGAGCGCGATCGAGCGGCGGTTGGCCGGCTGCACGTTCGCCTCGACGCGGTGCAGCGCCAGGCGGCGAAACGCGAAATCGAGCGCGAGCGCGAAGCCTTCGGTCATGTAGCCGTCGCCGGCAAGCTCCGCGAATGCGTAGTAGCCGACGTACGCGCTGTGAAACGCGCCGCGTACGATCTCGGAGAAGTTGATGACGCCGGCGAGCGCGCCATCGTCGTTGCGCACGACGAGAAAACCGGCGTGACGCGGCGAGCGGCCGCGAAACGCATAGCGCTCGACATACGCGACGTAAGCGGCCGGCGCTTCGGGCGCCTGCACCCATCCGCTGTGCAGCCGCCGGCTCGCGCGCGCGGCGGCGAGGAACGCCTGCTGGTCGCTGCGCCGCGGCCGCCGCAGGTGGACGCGTTTACCCATCGTCGCGGCTGGGCTCTTGCGCGTTGGCATAATGGTCATTTTAGCAATCGGAGCATCGATGACCGCGTGGGTGGAAGGCCGCGTTGCCGGGCGGCGACGCTGGAGCGACAGCCTCCATTCGCTGCAGGTCGACGCGTCCGAGGTGACGTTCGTCGCCGGGCAGTTCGCGCGGCTCGCGCTCCCCGGTCCGCCGGATTCGAAGGAGCCGATGATCGGGCGGCCGTATTCGTTCGTGAACCCGCCGTCGGCGCAGCCGCACGAGTTCTACTTCATCATCCTCCCCGAGGGTCCGCTGTCGCCGCGGCTCGCCACGCTCGACATTGGCGAGAGCATCTGGCTCGCGCCGCGCGCCAACGGGTTTTTCAGCATCGGCGAGACGGCTGACGCCGAGTCGCTGTGGTGCCTGTCGACCGGCACCGGGATCGGCCCGTTCCTCTCGATGCTGCGCACACCCGATCCGTGGGCGAAGTTCGGCCGCGTCGTGCTCGTCCACTCGGTGCGCCATGCGCACGAGCTCACGTATCGCGACGAGATCGCGGGCATCGCACGCACACACGCGGGCTCGTTCGACTACGTGCCGATGGTGAGCCGCGACAGCCACCGCGATGCACTCGCCGGCCGCATCCCGGCGGCGATCGACGACGGCCGACTCGAGGCTCGCGTCGGCCTTTCGCTCACGCCCGAGAATGCGCACGCGATGCTGTGCGGCAATCCGGCGATGGTCGACGACGTGCAGAAAGTGCTCGCGACGCGCGGCATGCGCCGGCACCGGCGCAAGGAGCCGGGACACATCACGCTCGAGACGTACTGGTGAGGCGGCGTCAGCCCGAAAGCGCCCGCGTCACCACCTCACTCACGTCGGGCGACAGGCTTCTCGTGCGGGCGATGCGCTGCAAATTCTTCCGCATCAGCGTGCGCCGCGGCTCGGCATGGCGCTTCCAGAGATTGAACGCGCCGGCAAGCGTCGAGGCGAGTTGCGGATTCATCGGATCGAGCGTGCGCACCTGCTCGGCCACGAACGCGTAACCTTCGCCGTCGCGCGCGTTGAAACGCGCGAAGTTGCCGAGCGCGAAGGCCCCCACCAGCGAGCGCACGCGGTTGGGATTGCGCGCGTTGAACCGGGGATGGGCGATCAGCCCCCGCACGGTCTCGAGCGTGTCCGGACGCAGGCTTTTCGCCTGCAGCGCAAACCACTTGTCGAGCACGAGCGGCTCGTCGCGCCAGCGGGCCTCGAAGCGCGCGTACAACTCCGCCCGCACCGGCTTGTCGGAGTCGCGCAGCGCGGCGAGGGCGCCGATCGCGTCGCTCAGGTTGTCGGCTTCCTCGAATTGGTGCACCGCCAGCGCGTGTGCGCGCTCGTCGTCCAGGGTGCCGAGATAGCGCAGGCAGAGATTGGCGAGGCGGCGCGGGCCCGCCTGCGCAGGCGTCGGCGCATACGGCCCGCGCGGCCGGCGATGAGCCTGGTACGTTTCCTCGAAGGCCTCGCGCAAGCCTCGGGCGAGCGTCCTTGCGACGTGCGCGAACGCCGCCTCGACGCCGTCCGGGTCGATCGCCGGCATCAGGCTTGCCACGTAGGCGGCGTCCGGCAGCGCGAGCGCCTGCGCGAGCAGCGCGGGGTCGCTCTTTCGGTCCGCGAGCAGCGTACGGACGATTCGCCACAGCAGCGGCGCCTCGGCGAGGGCGGCGCCGGCCGTGTGGGCCTCGGCGAGCGCGATCACCGCGTTCACGAACGATCGCTGCGCGGCGTCCCAGCGGTTGACGGCGTCGCTGTCGTGGGCGGCGAGCAGCGCGAGGTCCTCGTCGCTGTACGCGTATTCGAGACGCACCGGCGCCGAGAACCCGCGCAGCAGCGAAGGCACCGGCGGCGCCCTCACGTCGACGAATTCGAAGCGCTGCGATGCGCGAGTGAGCTCGAGCACGCGCGTCGTGCCCGAGGCGGCGGCCTCGCCCGCGAGGCGCAGCGGCATGTCGGTGCCGTCCGCGGCGACGAGACCCAGCGCGAGCGGAACATGCAGCGGCGACGGTTCCCGCGCGCCGCTCGACGCGGGCGTGCGCTGCGCCACTTCGAGGACGTACGTGCGCGCTGCCGGATCGTATGTTCCGCGAGCGCTGACGAGGGGCGTACCCGGCGTCGAGTACCAGTTCCGGAACTGCGCGAGGTCCACGCCCGACGCGTCCTGCATCGCCTGCACGAAATCGTCGCAGGTGACCGCCTCGCCGTCGTGGCGCCCGAAATAGAGGTCCATGCCCGCGCGAAACCGCGCGCGGCCGAGGAGCAGGTGCTGCATGCGAATCAGCTCGGCGCCCTTCTCGTAGACGGTGGCCGTGTAGAAATTGTTGATCTCCTGGTACTCGTCGGGCCGGACCGGATGCGCCATCGGGCCGGCGTCCTCGGCGAACTGCTCGCGCCGCAGGTACTCGACCGCCGCGATCCGCTCGACCGCGCGCGAGCCCTGGTCGCTCGAGAACTCCTGGTCGCGGAAGACGGTGAGGCCCTCCTTCAGCGACAACTGGAACCAGTCGCGGCACGTGACGCGATTGCCCGTCCAGTTGTGGAAGTATTCGTGGCCGACGACACCTTCGATCGCGTTGAAGTCTTCGTCCGTCGCGGTCGCCGCGTCGGCGAGGATCAGCCGGCTGTTGAAGATGTTGAGGCCCTTGTTCTCCATGGCGCCGAGATTGAAGTCGTCGGCGCAGAAGATCATGAACGTGTCGAGGTCGTACTCGCGCCCGTAGCGCTCCTCGTCCCAGCGCATCGCGCGCTTCAGCGATTCCATCGCATGCTGGCACCGCTGCAGGTTGCCGGGCGTGCCGAAGATCCGCAGCGCGACGCGGCGTCCCGACCGGGTGACGAAGGCGTCCTCGAGCGCCGCGAGATCGCCCGCGACCACGGCGAACAGGTACGTGGGCTTCCGAAACGGGTCGTGCCACGTCGCGAAATGCCGGCCGCCGTCGAGCGCACCCGAGGCGACGAGATTGCCGTTCGCGAGCAGCGTCGGGTAGCGAATTCGATCCGCGCGCAGTGTGACGCGGTAGCGCGCGAGCACGTCGGGGCGGTCGGGAAAATACGTGATCCGCCGGAATCCCTCGGGCTCGCACTGCGTGCAGAACACGCCGGACGAAACGTACAGCCCTTCGAGCGCCACGTTGCGCGCAGGCGCGATCGTCGAGCGGACGGTGAGCGTCCCAGCCTCGGGCACGCCGGCGAGCGCAAGGGCCGACGTGCGCACCGTCAGCGCGTCGGGCGCAAGCGCCCGGCCGTCGAGCTCGACGCGCACGTTCTCCTGCTGCTCGCCGTCGAGCACGAGCGGCGCGCGGCGATCGGCGCGGGCGGCTGCCGGATTGCGGCGGAACGCGAACGTCGTCGCGACCTCGGTTCGAGCCGGATCGAGATCCAGTTCGAGCGCGACGTCGTCCACCAGGAACGCCGGCGGACGATAGTCGACGCGGCGCTTCGAGGCCGCGCGCATGCCGCGCGGGCGCATCATCGGCGACATCGGCCGTGCGTCTACTTCACTTCGAGCAGCTCGACGTCGAAGATCAGCGTTGCGTTCGGGGGAATCACGCCACCGGCGCCGCGCTCGCCGTACGCCATCTGCGGTGGAATCACCAGCGTGCGCTGCCCGCCGACTTTCATGCCCGCAACACCTTCGTCCCAGCCCTTGATCACGCGCCCGGCGCCGAGCGTGAACCCGAACGGCGTGCTGCGATCGCGCGAGCTGTCGAATTTGGCGCCGTGCGAATCGGGTTTGGATGTGTCGTAGAGCCAGCCGGTGTAGTGGACTACAACCGCCTTGCCCGACGTGGCTTCGGGCCCAGTCCCCTGTTTGACATCGATTTTTCGTAGTTCGCTCGGTGTGGCATCCAACTTGCTATTTCCTTGGGCAATGGTGGTTTGGGCGTTCGCGAAGGACGCGCCGGCCATGGCGGCGACGAGCGCGATGCTTCCGGCGCGCGCGAGTGCTGCACGCACGTTGCGCAGCGAACGCCACGACGAACAACGATTCATGGTCATCGACGAAGCCCTGTTGAAGAAAACGACGAGCGCCAGCGTCACGCGGCGCGCCAGCGATTCTAGCCCACCTCGGATGAACATCCCCCCACGCTCGCGTGATCAATCCTCGTGCTTCGCACTCGGGTGTTCGCCCTCGGGGCGGCCCGTCGGGCTCTCGCGCTCGCCGCCCCCCGGGGGGGATGTCAGTGGCCTGGCGCGGCACAACTGACATGTTCGGCTTTCTGAACGCGGGCGTTCGCGACGCGAACGACCCGATCATCTCCGCGAAGACGGCGGCGACGTGGCTGCGCGAGCTTCCCTCGCTCGACATCGTCGCGCGCCAGCAAACGGTCGTGCGCGCGCTCGAAGGCCTGCGCCTGTCGCGGCGGCCGATGGACTTTTCGCGGGCGCAGGCTTTGCAATACACGGACGCGGCGCTAGGCGCCGACCGGCGCCAGCTGTTCCGGCAGTTCGTCGAGAGCCTGGAGTCGGCGCCCAAAGTCGCAGATCGCATATGGCGGTCGAGCTTCGACCTGACGCAGGGCTTCATCGCCGCCTACCAGCACGTGCTGGAAACCGCGCTTGCGCCGTCCGCGTTCGGCCGGTGGAAATCGTACGTCCCGGGACTCTTCGCGCGGCTGGTCCATTACTACGGCGCCGACGCGAAGCTCCGCGTGTGCCGGCACGAACGCTGGATTCCCGCCAAATGGGTCGAGCTGCACCGCACGTTCATGCGCGCGAGCGAGCTCGGCGTCGAGCGCGTGCCGACGTCGCTCGGCAGCCAGCATGGCGGAACGCAATGGAGCGTCGAGCAGGAATACGTGTTCGTGCTGCTGCTCCATCAGCTCAACACCGGCAACCTGACGCCGGCGAATCTCGAATGGGCCGCGACGCAGATCCGCGGTTGGAGCCGCAAGCTCGAGCTGGTCGCGCTGCCGAAGACGATGGAAGGATTCTTCGTCGATCTTGCCGGGCGTACGGGGCTTGCGCGCCGTACCGGGCAGGATGCCGGCGCGATGCTTCGCTATCTCGACACCAGCGCGCTGGCCGAGCAGCTCGACATGGCACTCGCCGCGCTGCGCCACTCGGAGGAAACCGACCAGGGACCGGTCGGGCCGCTCAACCAGCAGCGCGCGGCCATTCTCGAGAAGGCGCGTGCGGCCATCGCCCCGAATCTCAACACCGACCTGCGGCGCGATCCGCGCACGCCGTGCGTCGTGGCGGCGCGCGTGCGCATCGGCCTCGCGCGCATCCAGAGGGAGCTTTCGCGCCCCGCGGGCGCCGCCTCGACGCCGTCGCCGGACACGTTGGCGAGCAGCGAGCAGATCGAGGTCTACGCCGTCGCGGGCCCCGTGCGTGCGCAGCGCGAGACGCCCGACGAGGCGGACACGCTTTCGGCGAGCCTCGCCGCCATTCCCGATCCCGTGTGGCAGGTCAAGGACCGAAGCGTCGCGGGCCTGCGCATCTATGCGAGCAGCGGCGCGGGCCAGGCGCTCCTGCTTGGCGCACTGACCGCGGTCAGGCAATCGGACGGCACCGGATGGGTGCTCGGGGTCGTGCGCCGCCTGAACAAGCTGTCGACCGACGAAGTGGAGGGGGGTGTGTCGCTGATCGCCGAGCGCGTTGTCCCGATCACGTTGTATGCGAAGCGCGAGGCGAAGGAAGGCATGGGAGGCATCCTCGTCAATGGATTCGACGAATCGATGCTGGGCCCGAAAATCGAGGGGCTTTACCTGCCGCCGCCGTCGCGTCCCGACAAGCCGCTCGTCGTGAAGACGGTCGTCATCCCGACGTACGAGTACGCGGAGGGCCGCCAGGCGATCCTGATGACCGACCGCTCCGTGTACACGGTCGCGCTGCGGCAACTGGTCGAGCAGCACGTCGACTGGAGCTGGGCGGCGCTTCAGATCGTCGAGAAGCACCCGCGCGGCTGAGCGCCGCTTACTGGTCGAGCGGCCGGAAGCGTAATTCGAGATTGCGCTGGAACAGGTCCGCCGGCGCCGGCTTTGGCAGCGGCGACGCTTTCAGGATTGCGCGCTGCACGGCTTCGTCGTATGCGTGAACGCCGCTCGACTTGCGCAGCTTCACGTCGATGATCTCGCCCGTCGGTAGCTGCACGACGTCGAAGATCGCTTCCGGATTCCCCGGTATGTCGGGCGGCAGGATGATGTAGCCGCGGATCCGGCTGCGGATCTTGTCGATCCAGTCGAGCTGTGCGCGATTGCGCGCGGCTCCCGCCGCGGCCTGTGCCGCGCGCTCGCGCGCTTCCCGGTCGGCCTCCGCCCGCATGCGCGATTCGCGTTCCGCCTGCGCGCGCAGCTGCGATTCGCGCTCGGCCTGCGCACGCGTGCGCGCCTCGCGATCGGCCTGCGCGCGCATGGCGTCGACGGCCCGCGCCTGCCGCTCTTCGGCCTGTCGCTTCTCCTCGGCTTGCCGCTTCACTTCCGCTTCGCGTGCCCGCTGCTCGGCCTGGCGCTTTTCCTCGGCCTGCCGTTTCGCGTCCGCTTCGCGCCGCTCCTGCTCCTTCTGCGCCGCCTCGCGCTGCTGGCGCTCGCGCTCGGCCTGCTCCTGCGCGCGCTGCTCCGCTTCCTTTTTCGCCTTCAACGCAATATCGGCTTCCTGTTGATCCGGCTTCTCGAGGATCGGCGGCGCCTTGGGTGTCGGCGCGAGCGCGGGCGGCGGCACGGGCTTGGGCTGGGGAATCGGCTGCAGCATGGGCGCCTTCGGTGCGGGCGGCGGCGGTGCGTAGAGCTCCGCGGTGACCGCTTCCGGCTTGCGGTTCTGCCACGACACCGAGAACACGAGAACGCCGACGAACAGCAGATTCACCGCGAGCGCAAGCGCGAGCGCGGTCCACTTGCCGCGGGCGCCGCGCGCCTGCTCGGGGCGGTCGGTCGTGAAGGCGAACATCGCTACGCCGTCATGACGGCGTCGGCCGTGCGAGGAGCCCGACCTTCTTCACGCCGCCCTGCTGCAGCCGGTCGAGGATGCGGATCACGTCTTCGTAACGCGCGGCCTGGTCGGCCTCGATCACCACCGGCTGGTCGCGGCCCGCCTGAATCGCGAGCACCTGCGCAACGAGCCCGTCCAGCCCGACCTTGACCGTCGGCCGGTTGTTCTTCGACTCGTCGATCAGCACGATCGACTTGTCCTTCTCGAGCCGCACGCGCAGCGCGTTCACCGACGGCGTGAGCTTGCTGCCGACGCTGGGAAGCTGGATCTCGCCCGGGGCGATCAGCGGCGCCGTGACCATGAAGATCACGAGCAGCACCAGCATCACGTCGATGTACGGGACGACGTTGATCTGGTTGATCGGCTTGCGGACGCGCCTCATCGGGTATCAGGAGTCCGAGGTCGGAAATCAGCCCAAGTTCATCCCTGGCGCTGCAGGATGTTCGAAAACTCCTCGATGAACGTCTCGAAGCGCACCGCGAGGCGATCGACATCGTGCGTGAAGCGGTTGTACGCGACGACGGCGGGAATCGCCGCGAAGAGCCCGATGGCGGTCGCGATCAGCGCCTCGGCGATGCCCGGCGCGACGTTGGCGAGCGTGGCCTGGCTTACATTTGCGAGGCCGCGAAACGCGTTCATGATGCCCCACACGGTGCCGAACAGCCCGATGTACGGCGATACCGAGCCCACGGTGGCGAGACCCGCGAGATGCGCCTCGATCGCGTCGATCTCGCGTTGGTAGGCCGCGCGCATCGCGCGCCGCGCCGCGTCGAGCGTCACCGCGGAAGGGCTGCCCTGCCGGCGGTGCTTCGAGTATTCGCGAAAGCCCGCGGTGAAGATGTGCTCGAGGCCTCCACCTACCCGCGCCTGGCCCGCCTGCCGGTACAGCGTCTCCAGATTTCCGCCCTGCCAGAACGCGTCCTCGAACGCGTCGGTTTCGCGCAGCATCCGGCGCAACTGGAACAGCTTGAGGAAAATCTGCCACCACGACCATAGCGACAGCAGCGCGAGCAGCGCGATGATCGCCTGCACGACCACCGATGCATGGACGATCAGCGTGACGAACGAGAGGTCGGGATGAACGTTCACGCGTCAGGTTCGACGAGGAAGGGTGACATGCGCTGAGAGCGGATCACTGCCCGGGGAACAGATCCGACCCGGTCGCGGGCGCGGCGAGGCCGAAATGGCGGTAGGCGAGCGCGGTGGCGACGCGCCCGCGCGATGTGCGCTGCAGGAATCCCTGCTGGATCAGGTACGGCTCCAGCACGTCCTCGATCGTGTCGCGCTCCTCGCCGATCGCCGCGGCGAGATTGTCGACGCCAACCGGTCCGCCGCCGAACTTGTCGAGCACGGTCGACAGCAGCTTGCGGTCCATCACGTCGAGCCCCGACGCGTCGACGTCGAGCATCGCCAGCGCGCTCGCTGCAACCGGCAGCGTGATTGCGCCCTCCGCGCGCACTTCGGCGAAATCGCGTACGCGGCGCAGCAGCCGGTTGGCGATGCGCGGCGTTCCGCGCGAGCGTCGCGCGATCTCGAGCGCACCCTCGGGCGCGACGGTGATCGACAGCAGCGCCGCCGAGCGTGTCACGATGCGCGTCAGCTCCTGCGGGGAATAGAACTCGAGGCGCGCGACGATCCCGAAGCGGTCGCGCAGCGGATTGGTCAGCATGCCGGCGCGCGTGGTCGCGCCGACGAGCGTGAACGGCGGCAGGTCGATCTTCACGCTGCGCGCGGCCGGGCCTTCGCCGATCATGATGTCGATCTGGAAATCCTCGAGCGCGGGATAGAGGATCTCTTCGACGACCGGCGAAAGCCGATGGATCTCGTCGATGAACAGCACGTCGCGCGGCTCGAGATTGGTGAGCAGCGCCGCGAGATCGCCGGGCCGCTCGAGCACCGGTCCCGACGTCTGCCGCAGATTGACGCCGAGCTCGTGCGCGAGAATGTGCGACAGCGTCGTCTTGCCGAGGCCGGGCGGACCGAACAGCAGCACGTGGTCGAGGGCCTCGGCGCGCCGGCGCGCGGCCTCGATGAAGATGCCGAGCTGGTCGCGGATCTTTTCCTGGCCGACGTATTCGCCGAGCCGGCGCGGGCGCAGCGCGCGCTCGAGCGCATCCTCCTGCGTGCCCGCGACCTTCCCGGCGACGATGCGCGTCAGTTCGTCGTTTTCGATCGCCATCGGTCAGGTGAGTGCGGGCACGTTCGGGAGCGCGGTGGGCCGGATTGCCGGATCGCCGGGTGCGACGGTCACGGCTTCGCGAGCAGCTTCAACGCCTGCTTGATGCCATCCGCGACGGCGACACCTTCCGGCAATTGCCGCACGGCCGCCGTTGCTTCGCGCTCGTTGTATCCGAGCGAAATCAGCGCGTGCATGATATCCGACGTCGCGGGCGGCGTGCGGTCGACGCCGACCGCCTGCGTGACGTCGGCGCCGAGCTTGTCCTTGAGCTCGAGCAACAGCCGCTCGGCGGTTTTCTTGCCGATGCCCGGGACGCGCGTGAGCCTTCCCGATTCCTGCAGAGTGATCGCCTGCGCGAGCTCGGCGACCGAGAGGCCGGAGAGTACGGACAGCGCGATCTTCGCGCCGATGCCGTTGACCTTCAGGAGCTGCCGGAACGCCTGGCGCTCGCTCTCGCTGCCGAAGCCGTACAGCAGATGCGCGTCCTCGCGCACGACGAGGTGCGTGAAGAGCGTGACGCGCTCGCCGTTCGCGGGCAGGTTGTAGAACGTGCTCATCGGCACGTCGACCTCGTAGGCGACGCCCTGCACGTCGAGCAGCAGTTGTGGTGGATATTTCTCGAGGAGGATGCCGGAGAGGCGTCCGATCATGATGTGGGCACGTGCTGCGGCGGCGATTATCGCACGCGCGTCAAACGGCGAGCAGGCGCCCGCCGCGTACGCGGTAGCCGCGTTGCGCGAACGTGCCGACGCCGGTGGACGCGTGCGCGTGGCAGATCGCCGCCGCCAGCGCATCGGCCGCGTCGGCTGCCGGAACGCCGGGAAGCGACAGGAGCCTGCACACCATCGCCTGCACCTGCGCCTTGTGCGCGCGGCCGCCGCCGGTGACCGCCTGCTTCACTTGCCCGGCGGTGTACTCGCTGACCGGCAACCCCGCGAGCACGGCCGCCGCGATCGCGGCGCCACGCGCCTGGCCGAGCAGCAGCGTCGAGTTCGGATTGATGTTGACGAAGACCTTCTCGACCGCGACTTCGGTCGGCCGCTCCTCGGCGATCACGTGCGAGAGATCGCGCACGATCACGCCGAGACGCACGGGCAGGCTCGTGCCGGTCGCGCGAATGCACCCGCTGCCGATGTAGGCGAGCTTGCCGCCGCGCGCTTCGAGGATGCCGAATCCCGTCACGCGAAGCCCGGGATCGATGCCGAGGATTCTGCGGGCGGCGATGGCGGGCACCCCGGACATGGCCGCGCCGCGCTCTTTACGCGTCTTCGATGACGGCCGACGTGCTGACGCTCTGCACGTCGTCGAGGGACTCGAGCGCGTCGAGCAGCTTCTGCATCCGCTGCGCGTCCTCGCCGCGCATCTCCACCTCCGACAGGGGCTTCATCGTCATCTCGGCGAATTCGGGCTTGAATCCCTTTTTCGGGAGCGCGTCCTTCACGGCGATGAAATCGGCCGGGGCGGTGACGACCTCGACGCTGCCGTCGTCGTGCGTGATCACGTCGTCCGCACCGGCGTCGATCGCGGCCTCCATCAGCGCGTCCTCGTTTACGCCCGGCGCGAACACTATCTGCCCGCAATGCCGGAACAGGAATGCAACCGAGCCGTCGGTGCCGAGATTGCCACCGTATTTCGAGAACGCGTGGCGTACGTCGGCCACCGTTCGCGTACGGTTGTCGGTCATGCAGTCGACGATCACGGCCGCGCCGTTGATGCCGTAGCCCTCATAGCGCACTTCCTCGTAGTTGACGCCCTCGAGGCCACCCGTGCCGCGCTTGATCGCACGCTCGATCGTGTCCTTCGGCATGTTGTGATCGGTCGCCTTGTCCATCGCGAGGCGAAGGCGGGGATTCGCACCCGGATCACCGCCGCCGAGGCGGGCGGCCACCGTGATTTCCTTGATCAGGCGCGTGAACGCCTTGCCGCGCTTCGCGTCCGCGGCGGCCTTCTTGTGCTTGATGTTCGCCCACTTGCTGTGGCCGGCCATGGATCCTGCATGCGTCGTTGCAATTGTGTGCTCGATTATACGAGGCCCTGCCGCTCCATGAACTGGCGCAGCGCGGCGAGACGCACGCTCGAGTCGTTCACTTCGAGCATCCGCTGCCTGATCGACAGCGGCAGCGGCAGAAGCTCCGCGAGCCGGTACCCGACCCAGGATGCGTCGTCGTAGCGCGCCGGCGCGGGAAAATGCTCCGCCGGCAACCGCGCGGCGATTTGCTCGAGCACGCCGGCGAGCGGCGCCTGGTGTGCCGGCAGCAGCTGCCGCGGCTCGTCGGCGATAGGCGTCGTCTGGCCGATCACGAGCCCGGTTGCATCGACGGCATGCTCGCGCACCTCGAATCGCGCAAGCCCTTCGGTGCGGATGTGCAGGATGCCGAGCTGCGGCATGTCGAAATCCGTGATGCGCGCAACCGTGCCGACCGACGCGAATTCGGGAACGGCGCCGTCGGCGGGCGCGACTTCCTCGCCACGCGTGATCAGGCAGACGCCGAACGGCCGCCCATCGCGCATGCACGCCTTCGTCATCTCGACGTAGCGATGCTCGAACACCTTGAGCGGCAGGAGGCCGCCCGGAAAGAGCACCGTCCGCAGCGGAAACAGCGGCAGCGACTCCAGGCTGCGTGACGGGGGCATCAGCGTCGCATCACGCGCGGCCCGTGCCGGGCTCGGCGGCCGCTCGCGCGTCGCCCCACCGCGCAACGAGCGCGTTGGGAACTTGCAGATGATCGAGCACGCGCGCCACGACGAAGTCGACGAGATCCGCCACCGATCGCGGATGCGCGTAGAACCCCGGAGACGGCGGCAGGATGACGGCGCCGGCCCGCGCGAGCTTCAGCATGTTCTCGAGGTGAATCGCGGACAGCGGCGTCTCGCGCGGCACGAGCACGAGAGGCCGCTTCTCCTTCAGCATCACGTCGGCCGCGCGCTCGATCAAATTGTCGGCGAGCCCGCCCGCGATGGCGCCGAGCGTGCCCATCGTGCACGGGCAGATCGCCATGCCGTCGCCCGGATTCGAGCCCGATGCCATGGGTGCAAGCCAGTCCTCGCGTGCGTGCACGATCAGGCGGCCGGCGGGCGCGCCATAGCGCTCGGCGAGCAGGCGCGCCGCCTCGCGCGGCTGCGTCGGCAGCGTGAGCTCGCATTCCTGGCGCGCGACGATCTGCGCGGCGGCGGAATAGACGAGATCGACGGTGACGCCGGCCGCGAGCAGGCACTCGAGCAGCCGGAGGCCGTACGGCATGCCCGATGCGCCGGTGAACGCGAGCGTGATCCTCATCCGTTCTCGCGGCGCTCTTCGGCGACCGGCAGCGATACGCGCCGCCGGTCGGTCGGCGAGACGTCGCGGTGACGCACGAGCACCTGGTAGCGCGGCGAGAACTGCTTCGCCAGGCGCTCGACCAGGTACACCGACCGGTGCTGGCCGCCGGTGCAGCCGACGGCGACCGTCAGGTAGTTGCGATTGTCGCGCGCGTAATCGGGCAGCCAGCTCGCCACGAAATGATAGATGTCGCCGTACATTCGCTCGACCTCGGGAATCGTCTCGAGGAACGCGACGACGTCCGCATGCTTGCCGGTGAGCGGCGACAGCGCGGGCTCGTAGTGGGGATTCGGCAGGCAGCGCGCGTCGAAGACGAGATCGGCGTCGAGCGGCAGGCCGTGCTTGAAGCCGAACGACGCGAGCTGCAGCGTGAGCTGTGACGGATCGACCGAAACGAAATCCTTGATCCACGCGCGAAGCCCCGCGGCCGGCAGGCCGGACGTGTCGAACGTCATGCCGAGGTCGCGGGCCGCGACGACGAGGCTGCGCTCGTATTCGATCGCCTCGGTCAGCGTGCGGTGCTCGCTCGAGAACGGGTGGCGCCGCCTCGTTTCCGAGAAGCGCTTGACGAGCGTCTCGACCGTCGCGTCGAGAAAGACGAAGCGCACGCTCCAGCCGCGCCCCGTGAGCTGCCCCATCGCTTCGGCGAGGCCGGGCAGGCCCGGGCCGGTCTTCACGTCGAGCGCGATCGCGACGCGCTTCTGTCCCGCCTGCGCCAGGTACTGCGCCGTCTCGACGACGAGCGGCACCGGCAGGTTGTTGACCGCGTAGTAACCCGCGTCCTCGAACGCCGCGAGCGCTACGCTCTTGCCGGAGCCGGAGACGCCGCCGATCAGGAGGAGGTCCATTGCGCGGCGCTCAGCTCTGCCCCTCGTCCATCAGCTTCTGCTGCCGCTCGATGAACTCCTTCGTGCTGTCGATGCCCCGCTGGTTCAGCACGAAATTGCGCACGGCCGCCTCGACGAGCACGGCGAGGTTGCGGCCGGCCGCGACGGGAATCGTGACCTTTCGCACCGGAACGGACAGCACCTCCTGGAACGTCGCGTTGACCTGCAGGCGATCGAGGTCCGAGATCGCCTCGTTGCCGTGATCCTCGAGATGCACGATGAGCCGCAACAGCTTGTGCGGGCGCACGGCGGTTTCGCCGAAGATCGTTCGGATGTTGAGGATGCCGATGCCGCGCACCTCCAGGAAGTCGCGCAGCACTTCGGGACAGCGGCCTTCGATCGTGTCGGGCGATATCCGGTACAGCTCGACGATGTCGTCGGCGATGAGGCCGTTGCCGCGCGAGATCAGCTCGAGCGCGAGCTCGCTCTTGCCGATCGCCGAAGCGCCGGTGATCAGAACGCCAAGCTCGAGTACGTCGAGGAACACGCCGTGCAGCGTCGTCGACTGCGCGAGCACGCGCGACAGGTAGATGCGGAAGACGTCGACGATGTGCGGCGACGGCTGCTGCGACGTGACGAGCGCGATGCGGTGCTCGTTGCACATGTCGATCAGGTGCCGCGGCACCTGCTCGCCGTTGCCGATGACGATCGCGGCGAGCTCGGTGGTGAAGAGCCGGTTGATCGAGCGGTTGAGCTCGTCCTCCGGCAGCGCGCGCAAGTAGGCGATCTCGGCCGCGCCGAGGATCTGGACGCGGAACGGGTGGATCAGGTTCATGTGGCCGACCTGGCCGATCGTGGGCCGCAGCGCGCTCTCGCCGATCAGCATCCGGTCGCCGCCGTTGCGCCCGGCGAGCCACACGAGGCCGAGCCGCTCGCGGTTGTCGCCCAGGAACTGCTCGACGCTCACCTGGCGCATGGCGCTATGCCGAGGGCGACGCGCGGCGCGTCACGCCGCGGAGTGCCAGTCGCGGAACACTTCGGCGACGGCGCTCGGATCCGGAGCGTGCGCGAGCCGGTCGCGAAAGCCGCGGTCGGAAAACATTTGCGCGAGCTCCGAGAGCAACTGCAGGTGCTGGTCGGTCGCGTGCTCGGGCACGAGCAGCACGAACAGCTGGTCGACCGGCTTGCCGTCGGGCGCGTCGAACGGCACCGGCTTGCGCAGCCGCGCGAACGCGCCCTGTGCGTCGCGCAGGCCGTGGATGCGGCCATGCGGAATCGCGATCCCCTGCCCCAGGCCGGTCGAGCCCAGCTTCTCGCGCGCGGCGAGGCTTGCCGCCACGACCTGCTGCGAGAGTCCGGCATTGCGCTCGAACATCCCGCCGACGGCCGCAAACAGCTGCGCCTTCGTGGCGACGTCCAGGTCGACGATGATGTTCGCCGCCGGGAGCAGGGCGGCAATCGGATTCATGACGTGAGTCGCGCCGGGTTCGAATGAGCGTCAGCTCGAACGGAAACCGGCGGTGCGTGAGCCCGTCGCCCGTTCCGCGCGGCGCGCGGAACCGGGCGGGATCGTTCGCCCGCCGGTATCGCGTGCCGATTATACGGACTCGGCGCGGCGCGTCAGCGCCCGCCTTCCGCCGGCGGACCGACGGCGGCGCGCTCGATGGCGCCGTTGTCGGTGCGGTGATCCTTCAGCAATTCCTTGTGCTTGACGACCTGCCGGTCGAGCTTGTCGGCCAGCGCGTCGATTGCCGCGTACATGTCCTCGTCCACGCTTTCGGCCCGGAGGTCCTTGCCGCGCAGGTGCACGTTCGCTTCCACCTTCTGTCGCAGCTTGTCCACCGAGAGCACCACACTGACGTCGATCACGTGGTCGAAATGCCGGTTGATGCGCTCGAGCTTGCTCACCACATAGGCCCGGATCGCCGGCGTGATTTCGAGATGATGGCCGGTGAGGTGAAGGTTCATCAGGCTCTCCTTCGTGCTTCGGAAACGGCGCGTCCTTACAGCGCTTTGCGCATGTTGACAGGCGGGATCTGGAGCGCTTCGCGGTATTTCGCGATCGTGCGGCGAGCCACCAGGATTCCCTGCTCGCCGAGCATGTCCGCGATCTTGCTGTCGGTGAGCGGCGTCTTCGCGTTCTCCGCGGCGATCAGCTGCTTGATGAGGGCGCGGATCGCCGTGGCGGACGCCGCGCCGCCGGTGTCCGTGGCGACGTGGCTGCCGAAGAAATACTTGAGCTCGAACGTGCCGCGGGGCGTCAGCATGTACTTCTGGGTGGTCACGCGCGAGATCGTCGATTCGTGCAGCGACAGCATGTCGGCGATCTCGCGCAGCACCATCGGCCGCATCGCGACCTCGCCGTGCTCGAAGAAGCGCCGCTGCCGCTCGACGATCGCCTTGGCGACACGCAGGATCGTGTCGAAGCGCTGCTGCACGTTGCGGATCAGCCATTTGGCTTCCTGCAACTGGGCCGCGAGCTGCTGGTTCGAGCTTTCGCGGTTGCGCGTGAGGATGTCGGCATAGATGCGATTCAGTCGCAGCTTGGGCATCGCCGCCTCGTTGAGCGACGCGACCCACTGGTTTCTCAACTTCCGTACGACTACGTCCGGAATGACGTAGTTCGCCTCCGCCTTCGAGAACGCCGCGCCCGGGCGCGGGCTCAGGCTGCGGATCAGGTCGCGTACGCCGCGCACGCCGGCGTCGTCGGTGTGGAGGAGCCGCTTCAGCTTGGTGAAATCGCGGTTGGCGAGCAGCGCGAGATGGCCATCGACGACCTTGAGCGCGTCGGCGAGATGCGGCGTCGACGCGGGCAGCGTCTTCAGTTGCAGCGTCAGGCACTCTGCGCAATCGCGCGCGCCGACACCCACCGGCTCGAAGCTCTGCACGTACTTGAGCCCGATCGTAAGTTCTTCCGGCTCGAGCTCGAGCTCGGCGGGAAAGAGTTCCGCGATCTCCTCGAGCGGCGTGGCGAGGTAGCCGTCTTCGTCGAGCGCGTCGATCAGCGCGGTCACGATCTGCCGGTCGCGCAGCGGCAGATTCAGCAGCGCGAGCTGGCCGTTCAGGTGATCGCGCAGCGTGCTGGTCGCAATCTGCTGCGGCAGGAAATCCTCGTCGTCGCCGCTTCCGCCGCCGCCCCAGTCGCTGTCGCCGCCGCCGCCGCCGCCGTAATCGGCGAAGTCGGACGTGTCGGACGCGACGTCCTCGCGCGCGCCGCGCGCGTCGCCGTCGTCGCTCGGCGCCTCGCGGACGCCGTGCTCACGTTCGTCGCCTGCGCGTCCGGGACCGGCGAGCGGAACTTCGACCGCGCGCTCCTCCTCGGCCTCGGCCCGCTCGAGCAGCGGGTTCTCCTGCAGCATTCGCTCGACTTCCGCGTTCAGCTCGATCGTCGACAGCTGCAGCAGCCGGATCGACTGCTGCAGTTGCGGCGTCAGCGTGAGGTGCTGCGAGAGCTTGAGCTGGAGCGTTTGCTTCATCGGTGCCCGTTCGCACGGCTATCGGCCAATGCGAGCCAAAGGCATCGGCCGCCGACACGCACTATAGCCGGAAATGCTCGCCGAGATAGACCTTTCGGACGTCTTCATTATAAACAATCTCCCCCGGTGCGCCCGAGGCCAGGACACGCCCTTCGTTGATGATGTAGGCGCGATCGCAGATGCCGAGCGTCTCGCGCACGTTGTGGTCGGTGATCAGCACGCCGATGCCGCGCTCCTTCAGGAAGCCGATGATCCTCTGGATGTCCAGCACCGCGATCGGGTCGACGCCGGCGAACGGCTCGTCGAGGAGGATGAAGCGCGGGCGCGTGGCGAGCGCGCGCGCGATCTCCACGCGCCGCCGCTCGCCGCCGGACAACGACACGGCCGGCGCGTCCGCGAGATGCGAGATCGACAGGTCCTCGAGCAGCGCATCGAGCCGGTTCGCCAGGGCGTCGGCGTCGAGATCCTGCAATTCGAGAATCGCGCGCACGTTCTGCGACACGGTGAGCTTGCGGAAGATCGACGCTTCCTGCGGGAGGTACGAGAGGCCGAGGCGCGCACGGCGGTGGATCGGCATGCGCGACAGGTCCTCGTCGTCGAGCGCGATCTCGCCGCCGTCGGCGGCCACGAGTCCCACGATCATGTAGAAGCACGTCGTCTTGCCGGCTCCATTCGGACCGAGCAGCCCCACGACCTCGCCGCTCGCGACTTCGAGCGAGACGTCGTGGACGACCGTGCGTGCCTTGTAGCGCTTCTTGAGATGCGCGGCCGAAAGCTTGCTCACGCGCGAATGCCGGCGCTCATTTTTTGGCGGGCAGCGACGCGTCGGGCTTCAGCGTCAGCGGCGCAGCCTTCGGGGCCGTGGACTTCGCGTCTTTCGAAGCGGCCTTCTCATCCTTGGACGCGGTGTCCTTCGCCGGCTCACCGCCATCCTTCTTCGCCGCGCCGCCCGGCACGAGCGGATTGTCCGAGCGCGGCTGGAACACGCCGCGCACACGATCGCCGGGACCTTCGACCCCGGGAGCATCGGGACGTCCCTCGGCCTTGAAGATGCCGGTCGCGCTGTTGTACGACACGTAGTTGCTGCGGATCTCGTCGCTGCCCTGCTTCAGCAGCGCGCGGTCGAAGAGCTCGAGCGTCTGCTTCTGGCCGTCGTACACGGCGCGCTGGGCGAAGCCCTCGAAATACTCGTCCGCCCCGTCCTTCTTCTGGCGAAAGCTGACCGGGTTGCCGAACGCGGTGGCGGAAAGCGAGTTGTCGGGATTCTGCTTGAAGTCGATGCGATCGGCGCGGATCGTCATCGTACCCTGCGTGATGACGACGTTCCCGCGCAGCGTCCCGACGCGATGCTCGAAATCGACCTCGGCCGGCTGGTCGGCCGAGAAGTTGATCGGCTTCTCGCGATCGGCCTTGTCGGCGTGCGCGGGTGCCGCGACGATCGCGCCCGCCGCGCAGGCGGCGAGCAGGGCACGCAGCGCGGCCGTCACACGACGCGTCATTTCGGAAGATCCTGGGGTTGGAACGTGCCGCTGACCTCCGACTTCAACCGGACCGTCTTCGCCTTGTTGTCGAATTCGAGGCCCCGGCCGCGGATTATTCCACGCGGTTCCTCGATCGTCACCGGCTTGTCCGTCTGCACGCGCTGTTCCTTCGTAAGCACGTGCAGCGATTCGGTGGTGAGCGTCACCGGTCCGCTCGGTGTGCCATTATTCGCCGGCCGATCGGTCGCCGCACGCGTGACCTGGACGTTGCCGATGAAATCGCCCTGGTCGCGGCCGCTCTCGATGCGGCCGCGGTCGGCGGTGATCGTCATCGTCGGGCGCCCGGTTTCGGACAGCGAAAGGCGCGGCGACACGAGTTCGGCGCTGTCGTCGTCGGGAAAGTGGTCGGCCCGTACCGCGGCGAGCGCTTCCCGCGGCTGCCCCTGTGCGTCGAACGTCACGGCCCTGAAGTCCTGCAGGAACAGATCGGGATCGTGCCGCGCGGAGCCGTCGCGCCGCACGGGCTGCGGCTGCACCTGCGCGTCGAGCCAGTACGTCAGCGCCGCCAGCGCGCCGAGCAGCAGCACGGGCGACCAGGCGACGAGCTTGTCCAGGATGTCGCGCGTGCGGTCCATGTCAGTCGCGGGCGCGTCAGCGCTCGTCGCGCGCGAGATCGAACGGCGGCCGAAGCTGCGCGTTGCGCAGCTCGGCCTCGCCGCCGCGGCCTTGCGCGGCGAGGATCAGGTCGGCGAGCTCGCGCACCGCGCCCATGCCTCCGTCCCGCGTCGTGACGTAGTGTGCGTGCGCCCGCACCGCGGCCGGCGCGTGCGGCACGGTGGCTGCGAGGCCGCACGCTTCGAGCAGCGGAATGTCCGGCAGGTCGTCGCCGATGTGCGCGCATTGCTCCGCGGTGATCCCGAGCTCGCCGCGCAGCCGCTGCCACGGCGTCATCTTGTCGTGGGCGTCGAGCACGACATGCGGCACGCGGAGCTGCTGCGCGCGATGCGTGACCGAAGGCGCCGCGCTGCCGGTGATCCACGCGACGATTATCCCGGCGCGCGCGAGCAGGTTGATGGCGACGCCGTCGAGCGCACTGTACGCCTTGAATTCACGACCGCGGTCGTCGACGTAGATGCGGCCGTCGGTCAGCACGCCATCCACGTCGCAGGACAAAAAGCGCACGCGCCGCGCGCGAGCCGCGAGCTCGGCGTCCATCAGCGAGGAAAGGCGCGCCGCGTCGTCATCGTGCAAAGTATAACGCCGTGATAACGTCCCCGGCGCCCGCGTACCTCGCGAACCGATGCCTCATACACTGCTGCTGATCCTGCTGCTGCTCGCCGCATCGGTGGTCGTCGTCACGATCTGCCGCAACGCGCGACTTCCGCCGATCCTCGGCTACCTGCTGGTCGGCATCGCGCTCGGGCCGCATGCGCTCGCCGTCGTTCCGGACGATGCCGCGACGCGCAAGTTGGCCGAATTCGGCATCGTGTTCCTGATGTTCTCGATCGGGCTCGAGTTCAGCCTGCCGCAGTTGCGCGCGATGCGCCGCGCGGTCTTCGGCCTCGGCGCCGCGCAGGTCGTGATCACGACCGCCGCCGGCATGGCCGTGGTCCAGCTTCTGGGCTACGGCTGGGAGGCGGGCATCGTGCTGGGCGGCGCGCTGGCCATGAGCTCCACCGCCATCGTGTCGAAGATGCTCGCCGAGCGTGCCGAGCTCGGCTCGCCGCACGGGCGCGACGTGATGGGGATCCTGCTGTTCCAGGATCTCGCGGTCGTTTTGTTCCTGATCCTGATTCCTGCGCTCGGAGGCAGCGGCGACGATCTGGGCTGGTCGCTCGGTGGCGCGCTCGCGAAGGCCGTGCTCGCGCTCGCGATCATCCTGTTCCTCGGCCAGCGGCCGATGCGCGCGTGGTTCCGCCTCGTCGCGCGGCAGCGATCGCCGGAGCTCTTCGTGCTGAACGTGCTGCTCGTGACGCTCGGCATGGCCGAGATCACCGAGCTCGCCGGCCTCTCGCTTGCACTCGGCGCGTTCCTCGCCGGCATGCTGATCTCGGAAACGGAGTTCCGCTACCAGGTCGAAGAAGACATCAAGCCGTTTCGGGACGTGCTGCTCGGCCTGTTCTTCATCACGATCGGCATGCTGCTCGACATGCGCGGCGCCGCGCTCCATGCGCTGGAGCTGCTGGCGCTGCTCGTCGTCCCGGTCGGTGCGAAGCTGGTGCTGATCGTCCTGCTCGCGCGCGCCTTCGGCTCGCCGCTCGCCACGTCGCTCCGCACGGGGTTCTACCTGGCGCAGGCGGGCGAGTTCGCGCTCGTCATGCTCGCGGTCGCCTCGAACTACCGGCTGCTCTCCGCCGATTTCATGCAGGTCGTGCTCGCGGCGATGATCCTGTCGATGCTGCTCGCGCCGCTCCTGATCCAGCACGCGAACACGTGGGTGCGCAAGCTCACCGCCAACGACTGGCTGGCGCGTGCCGCCGAGGTGACGCAGGTCGCCGCGCTCACGATGGCGCGGCAGAATCACGTGATCGTGTGCGGCTTCGGCCGCAGCGGCCAGAATCTCACGCGCCTGCTCGAGCGAGAGGACATCGCGTATCTGGCGCTCGACTCCGACCCGCAGCGCGTGCGTGACGCAGCGGACGGCACGAGCGTCGTGTACGGTGATGTGAGCCGGCGCGAGACACTCGTGTCCGCCGGTCTCGCGCGAGCGCGCGCCGTCGTCGTCACGTTCGACGACACGCCGACCGCGCTCAAGATCCTCCATCACGTGCAGCAGCAGCGGCCGGACCTGCCGGTGATCGTGCGCACACGCGACGATTCCGAGCTCGACCGGCTCATTGCCGCGGGCGCCACGGAAGTCGTCCCCGAGGTGCTCGAGGGCAGTCTCATGCTGGCGTCGCATTCGCTGCTCGTGCTCGGCGTTCCGCTCGCGCGCGTCCTTGCGCGCATCCGCTCGATTCGCGAGGAGCGCTACGGCCTGTTCCGCGGCTTCTTCCACGGCGCGAGCGACCAGGCCGATGCCGCCGAGAATCTGCAGCCGCGGCTGCGCACGCTGGTTCTCGACGAGCGCGCGCACGCGGTCGGCCGCTCGCTCGGCGATCTCGGCTTCGAGGGCCTGGTCGACGTGACGGGCGTGCGCCGCCGCGGCGCTCGCTCGATCGCGCCGGGGAGCGACTGGCGGTTCGAGGCGGGCGATGCTGTCGTGCTGCTCGGCCGACCGAGCGAGCTCGCGCGCGCCGAGAAGCGCCTGCTCGAAGGCGACTGATCAACATCTATTCCGTTCTGCGCATGGCAGCCGTCAGCGTGCGGCGCGGGCTCCAGTCCGTAAACGCCGGCCGGCGGGTACCCGGCGCTAGCTTCGCGCGCGCTTACAGCGATTTCCGTGCGTATTTCGGGTGATCGAGCAGGTGCCGCGCTCGTACGCGCCACCCGCTACGGCCGGCACTGCCAGTCGTCCGCGCCGCACGCTGACGGCTGCCTCGACACGTCGGCGCCGATTCGTGGCAACAACCCGGGCGTTCACGCTACTTTCTCAAAGACCCGCGATGTGTGCCGGCCGACGTCAACGACTTCGAGCAACGGACACGCATTCCCCGCGTCCTGTGCACGGGGCACGAGTTCGAGCGCTCGCGGGCCGGCTGTCGCCGATGCCCGACGGCGCGATTTCCGGGTTGGCCGCGCTGCGGCTACAATGCGCGGTTCCGCATTTCCGCCTTCCCGATGAGCGTCGCAACCTCCGGCACCGTCTCGCCGACGTGTCCGACCGAAACGGCTGTGCAATTGACCGACGTGTCGTTCGGCTACGACCGCCGGCGGCCGATCCTGCGCAGCATCGACATGACGATCCCGCGCGGCAAGCTCATCGCCATCATGGGCGGCTCCGGGTGCGGCAAGACGACGATCCTGCGGCTGATCGGCGGCCAGCTGCGGCCGCAGCGCGGCAGCGTCACGGTCGCGGGCAAGAACGTGGCCTCGCTCGACCGCGACGAGCTCTTCGCGCTCCGGCGCAAGATCGGCATGCTGTTCCAGTTCGGCGCACTGTTCACCGACATGACGGTGTTCGAGAACATCGCGTTCCCGTTGCGCGAGCACACCGAGCTGCCCGAGGAGCTGATCCGCAACCTGGTGCTGATGAAGCTCAATGCGGTCGGCCTGCGCGGCGCGGCGCAACTGCGTCCATCCGAGCTGTCGGGCGGCATGGCGCGGCGCGTGGCGCTCGCGCGCGCGATCGCGCTGGATCCGCTGCTCGTGATGTACGACGAGCCGTTCGCGGGACTCGATCCGATCTCGCTCGGCATCGTCGGCCAGCTGATTCGCAAGCTCAACGACGCGCTCGGCATCACGTCGGTCGTCGTCACGCACGACATCTACGAGTCGCTGAAGATCGTCGATTACATCTATTTCGTCGCGGAGGGACGCATCGTCGCGCAGGGAACGCCCGAGGACGTGCGCGCGTCGACCGACCCGTTCGTGCGCCAGTTCGTCGACGGCGAGCCGGACGGACCGGTGCCGTTCCACTATCCGGCGAAGGCGCTGTCGCGGGAGTTCGCGCGTGCGATCTGAAGTCGTCACGTGGGCGCTGCGCCGCATCGGCGAGCGCACGCTGAACTCGGTCGAGCGGATGGGCTTCGCGGCGCGCTTTTCGCTCGCGGTGCTCGCGCATTCGCCGGCCGCGCTGCGCAGGCTGCAGCTCACGCTGCGGGAAATCTACTTCGCCGGCGTGCTGTCGCTCGTGATCATCCTGGTCTCGGGGCTGTTCGTCGGGATGGTGCTCGCGCTGCAGGGCTACGATGTGCTGACGCGCTACGGCGCCAACGAGTCGCTCGGCATCCTGGTCGCGCTGTCGCTCGTCCGGGAACTCGGCCCCGTGGTGGCGGGTCTGCTGTTTGCGAGCCGCGCCGGCAGCGCGATCACCGCCGAGATCGGGCTGATGAAGACCACCGAGCAGCTGTCGGCGATGGAAATGATGGCCGTCGATCCGCTCGCGCGCGTGGTCGCGCCGCGGTTCTTCGGCGGCGTCGTGTCGATGCCGCTGCTCGCCGCGCTGTTCTCGACGCTCGGCATCTTCGGCGCTTATCTCGTGGGCGTGCGGCTCATCGGCATCGACGCGGGCGCGTTCTGGGGCAACATGCAGGCGGCGGTCGATTTCCGCTACGACATCGTCAACGGCATCGTCAAGAGCGTCGTGTTCGGCATCGCGGTGAGCCTCATCGCGGTGTTCGAAGGCTATAACGCGCGGCCGACCGCCGAGGGCGTGTCGAGCGCAACCACGCGAACCGTCGTCGCGAGCTCGCTTTCCATCCTCGCGCTCGACTTCGTGCTCACCGTCTTCATGTTCCGCGGCATAGGCGTATGAACCGCTCGACAATCGACTTGTGGGTCGGCATCTTCGTCGTCATCGGCATCGCTGCGATCGGCTTCCTGTCGCTCAAGGTCGGCAACCTGACGTCGGTCAGCAGCGCGCCGGGCTACCATCTGGAAGCCTCGTTCGACAACATCGGCGGCCTCAAGATGCGCGCGCCGATCAAGGCGGCGGGGGTCGTCGTCGGCCGCGTCGAGCGGATCGATCTCGATCCGCAAACCTACCAGGCGCGCGTGTCGATGAGGATCGACCGCGGCTATCAGTTCACGCGCGACACCATCGCGTCGATCCTCACGTCTGGATTGCTCGGCGAGGTGTACATCGGCCTCGACGTTGGCGGTGACACGCAGATGCTCGCCGACGGCGGCAAGATCGCCAAGACGCAATCGGCGATGGTGCTCGAGAAGCTGATCGGGCAGTTCCTGTTCGACAAGGCGGCCTCGGGCCCGCCCGCGCCGATGTCCGGCAACGCCGCGCCGGGCGCCGCGAAGCCGGCGGCTGCAGCCTCCGTGGCGGGCGGCGCGACGAAATGACGGGAGAACGCACATGAGACGTCGTTCGAACGTGCCGCCATCGCCGCGACGGATCGTAGCCGCGGTCGCGTCGGCCGCCCTGCTTGCCGGATGCGCCGCCACGCCCGCGCGCGATGCGCCGTCGCCCGACGATCCGTTCGAGCCGATGAACCGGGTCGCGTACAGCGTGCACGAAGTCGTCGACGGTCACTTCGTCAAGCCGATGGTGCAGGCGTACGTCGATTACACGCCGCAGTTCATCCAGCTGGGCATCCGGAATTTCTTCGGCAACGTCGACGACTTCTTCTCGTTCATCAACGCGATGCTGCAGGGCAAGCCCGACAAGGCCGGGCACGATCTCGGTCGCGTCATCACGAATACCGGGTTCGGGATTTTCGGCATCATCGACGTCGCGTCGGGCGCGGTGCCGAAGGGCGAGGAGGATTTCGGGCAGACGTTCGGCGTCTGGGGCATTCCGCAGGGGCCGTACCTGTTCATTCCCATCTTCGGCCCGACGACGTTCCGCGACGGCAGCGGCTGGATCATCCGCGGCTTCACGACGCCGATCGGGTACATCCCCGACGTGCCGCTGCGCAACACGCTGTGGGGGATCGGAGCGGTGGACCTGCGTGCGCAGGCGCTGCAGGCCGAATCCATCGTCGGCCAGGCGGCACTCGACCCGTACACGTTCATCCGTCGCGCGTATCTGCAGCGGCGCCGCTATCTCGTATACGACGGCCAGCCGCCGCCGGCCAAGGAAGACGACGAATGACGCATACCGAACATCGCGCGCCTTCGATCGCGCGCGCCGCCGCGCGCGCGCGCATTGGAGGCTGGCTGATCGCGCTGCTGGCTTCGCTGCTGCTCGCGGCGCCGGCGCTGGCACAGGAGGCCCCCGACGCGCTCGTCAAGCGCGTGTCGCAGGAAGTGCTCGCGATCATCAAGTCGGATCCGAAGGTTCAGGCGGGCGACCAGGCGCGCATTCGCGACCTGATCGAAACCAAGCTCACGCCCTATTTCGACGTCGACCGGATGACGGCGCTCGCGGCGGGGCGCGCATACCGCAGCGCGACACCGGAGCAGAAGAAGCGCCTCGCCGAGGAGTTCAAGACGCTGCTGATCCGCACGTACTCGACGGCGCTCAACCAGTATCGCGACCAGTCGCTCGACTACAAGCCGCTGCGCGCCGACCCCAACGCTACCGACGTCACCGTGCGCACCGAAGTGATCCGGCCCGGGCAGCCGCCGGTCGCCATCGACTACAGCATGGGCAAGACGCCCAGCGGCTGGAAGGCGTACGACGTGATCGTCGGCGGCGTCTCGCTCGTCACCAACTACCGCGACGAATTCACGCGCGAGGTGCAGGCGGGCGGCGTCGACGGGCTGATCAAGGCGCTCGCGGCGAAGAACGGCGGGGGCTCCGCCAAGTGACCGAGGGCAGCCGCGGTGGCGACGCCGTTGCGACCGGCGGCTTTTCGGCGTCGAACGAGGGCTGGCTGTTCACGGGCGCGCTGACGCTCGACGACGCGGCTGCGGCTCTCGAAGCATCGCAGGCATTGCCGCTGCCGGTCAGCGGCGTCGTCGATTTCAGCGGCCTGAGGCAAGCGGATTCCGCGGCGCTTGCCGTGATGATCGCGCTCAAGCGCCGCGGCACGGAGGAGGAACGGACGCTGTCGATACGTGGCATCCCGCCGTCGCTGCGCTCGCTCGCCGCCGTCTACGGCATCGACGACCTGCTCGACTGACGGCGCGTTGCGCTCATAGCGCCAGGCGGCCCAGGACGTGCCCGCGCACGCCGTCGAAGCGATCGATGTCGCCCGCCGTTTCGGCGCGGTGCAGGCGCTCGCGGGCGTCGACCTCGTCGTCCGGCAAGGCGAGTTCTTCGGCCTGCTCGGCCCGAACGGCGCCGGCAAGACGACGCTGATCTCGATCCTGGCCGGGCTGACCCGCGCCGATCGCGGCACGGCGCGGATCCTCGGCCACGATGTCGTCGCCGACTATCGCGCCGCGCGGCGCGCGCTCGGGGTCGTCCCGCAGGAGCTCGTGTTCGACCCGTTCTTCACCGTGCGCGAGACGCTGCGCATCCAGTCCGGGTATTTCGGGCTTCGGCACAACGACGCCTGGATCGACGAGCTGCTGCACCACCTCGATCTCGCGACGAAGGCCGACGCCAACATGCGGTCGCTGTCGGGCGGCATGAAGCGGCGCGTGCTCGTCGGCCAGGCGCTCGTGCACAAGCCGCCGGTGATCGTGCTCGACGAGCCGACGGCGGGCGTCGACGTCGAGCTGCGGCAGAGCCTCTGGGCATTCATCCGCAAGCTGAACCGCGACGGGCACACGATCATTCTCACCACGCACTATCTCGAGGAGGCCGAAGCGCTCTGCGGCCGCATTGCGATGCTGAAAGCGGGGCGCATCGTCGCGCTCGACACGACGCAGAACCTGCTGTCGCGCTTCGCCGGGCTCACCGTGCGGCTGTCCGCGGCGCGGCTGCCGGATGCGTGGCGGCCGCGGTTGTTGCGCGAGGAGGGCCGCGTTCACTATCTCGGGCTTGCCGATTACGGTGAGCTTGAGCAGTTGCTCGCGACACTGCGCGAGGCCGGTATCGCCATCGAAGAGCTGGCCCTTGCCGAGACCGATCTCGAGCAGGTTTTCCTGCGGATCATGGCGGGCAGCGAGACGATCGACGACGAGCGTCCCGTCGTGCCGGTTCCGGAAGCATGATGCGGCAGGCGCTCGCGGGGGGCTGGCTCACGCTTTTCCACAAGGAGCTGCTGCGCTTCTGGAAAGTCGCCTTCCAGACGATCGCCGCGCCGGTGCTCACTGCGCTCCTGTACCTGCTGATCTTCTCGCACGTGCTCGAGTCGCGCGTGTCGGTGTTCGGGGGCCAGGTCCGCTACACGGCGTTCCTCGTGCCCGGCCTCGTCATGATGTCGGTGCTGCAGAACGCCTTCGCGAATGCGTCGTCGTCGCTGATCCAGTCGAAGATCACCGGCAACCTGATCTTCGTGCTGCTGCCGCCGCTGTCGCCGCTCGACATGTATGCTGCGTACGTGCTCGGCGCCATGGTGCGCGGCCTCGCCGTCGGCAGCGGCGTGCTCGCGGTCACGCTGCTCGTGAGCCCCGCGCCGTTCACCGTCGCGCACCCACTATGGGCGGGCGCGTTCGCAGTGCTCGGCAGCGGCATTCTCGGCACGCTCGGCGTCATCGCGGGCATCTGGTCCGACAAGTTCGACGAGCTCGCCGCATTCCAGAACTTCCTGATCATGCCGCTCACGTTCCTGTCCGGCGTTTTCTACTCGATCCACTCGCTGCCGCCCTTCTGGGAGGCGCTGTCGCATTTCAACCCGTTCTTTTATATGATCGACGGCTTCCGCTACGGCTTTTTGGGATTGTCCGACGTGGCGCCCGCACGCAGCCTCGCGCTCGTGGCGGGCGCGGCGACTCTCCTCGCGGCGCTGGCGCTCACGATGCTCGCGCGCGGATTCAAGCTGCGGCACTGATCAGAAACCTTCCGTCAATGGTCACTCCCGATTCCATCAAGGCCTCGATCGCGGCCGGCATCGATTGCGACGTCGTCGAGGTCGCGGGCGACGGTCATCACTTCGAGGCGCTCGTCGTCTCGCCTGCGTTTCGCGGCCAGAGCCGGCTCGTGCGCCACCGACTCGTCTATGCCGCGCTCGGCGACCGGATGCGCGCCGAGATCCACGCGCTGTCGATGGAAACACTCACGCCCGAAGAGCACGCGAGGCAATAGCAGGCGAGCCATGGACAAGCTCGTCATCGAAGGCGGCGCGGCCCTTCTCGGGGAAGTGCGCGTTTCCGGCGCGAAGAACGCCGCGTTGCCGATCCTGTGCGCCGCGCTGCTGACGCCCGAGCCGCTCACGCTCGCCAACGTGCCGCGTCTCAACGACGTGCGCACGATGCAGTCGCTGCTGTCGCAGATGGGCGTCAAGGTCGAGGCGGGCGGACCCGGGCAGGTGACGCTCGAAGCCGCGACGATCGACTGGCCGCTCGCCCCGTACGAGCTCGTGAAGACGATGCGCGCGTCGATTCTCGCGCTCGGGCCGCTCGTCGCGCGCACCGGCGAGGCGCGCGTGTCGCTGCCCGGCGGTTGCGCGATCGGCCTGCGGCCGGTGGACCAGCACGTGAAGGGCTTGCAGGCGCTCGGCGCCGAAATCGACCTGACGCACGGGTACATCAACGCGCGCGCGACGCGCCTCGTCGGAACGCGCTTCACGTTCGACCTGGTCACGGTGACCGGCACCGAGAACCTGATGATGGCGGCGGCGCTCGCCGAGGGTGTCACTACGCTCGACAATGCCGCCCGCGAGCCCGAGGTGGTCGACCTCGCCGCGTGCCTGACGGCGATGGGTGCGAAGATCGAAGGCGCGGGCACCGATTGCATCGTCATCGAGGGCGTGTCGCGTCTTCACGGCGCGACGCACGCGGTGATGCCCGATCGCATCGAGACGGGAACGTTCGTCGCGGCGGCGGCGGCGACGCGCGGCGACGTCGCCATCATCGGCGCGAATCCCGATTCGCTGCTCGCCGTGCTCGACAAGATGCGCGAGGCCGGCGCCGACATCGCGATCGCCGATTCGACGATCCGCGTGCGCGGCAACGGCGCGGTGCGCGCGGCGAACCTGCGCACCGCCCCGTATCCGGCGTTTCCCACCGACATGCAGGCGCAGTTCATGGCGCTCGCCACGCGCGCCGACGGCGCGTCGGTGATCACCGAGACGATCTTCGAGAACCGGATGATGCACGTGCAGGAGCTGTTGCGGCTCGGGGCGGACATCGAGGTCGAGGGCAACACGGCGGTGGTGAAGGGCGTGCCGCGCCTGACCGGCGCCAACGTGATGGCGACCGACCTCCGCGCTTCCGCCTGCCTCGTGATCGCAGGCTTGCTGGCGGAGGGCGAGACGACGATCGACCGCATTTATCACCTGGACCGCGGCTACGAGCGCATCGAGGACAAGCTCTCGGCGCTCGGCGCGCGGATCAGGCGGGTCGCAGGGTGACTTCGTGACGCGGGCGGGCGATCTCGACGCGACCGCGCTGCGCGATGCGCCGCTCGGCCATCCCGCGCGGCATCCGGACCGCTACGCGCCGTCGTTGCTGTACGCCGTGCCGCGCCGCCCGCAGCGCGCCGCGCTCGGGCTTGCCGCGAGCGCGCCGTTCACCGGCGTCGACGTGTGGACCGCGTACGAGCTCACCTGGCTCGATCCGAGGGGCAAGCCGCAGGTCGCGCTCGCCACGCTCGAGGTTCCCGCCGAGTCGACGTCGCTCGTCGAATCGAAGTCGATGAAGCTCTACCTCGGATCGTTCGCGCAGACGAATTTCGCCGGCATGACCGAAGTCGCCGCCGCGGTCGAGCGCGACGTTTCGGCCGCGACCGGCGCGAAGGTCGGCGTGACGCTGCGCGGACCGGCCGCGTTCGACGCGCAAACGATCCGCGAGCTCGCCGGGGAGAGCCTCGACACGCTGCCGGTCTCGTGCGACACCTACGACGTCGAGCCGGGCTTCCTCGCCGCCGGCGGCGAGCGCGCCGAGGAGACGCTCACGACGCGTCTCTTCCGCTCCGTGTGCCCGGTGACGGCGCAGCCGGACATCGCGTCGGTGCAGGTCTCGTATCGCGGTCCGCGCGTGGATCGCGAAGGGCTGCTGCGCTACCTCGTTTCGTATCGCCGTCACGCGGGCTTCCACGAGCACTGCGTCGAGCGAATCTTCGTCGATCTCGCTGCCCGCTGTGGCTGCGAGCAGTTGAGCGTGCTCGCGCGGTTCACGCGCCGCGGCGGGCTCGACATCAATCCGTTTCGAACCAACGCGGGTGCCGCCGCGCCCGCGAACGTGCGCACCGCCCGGCAATAGGACGCGCGAAAGGCATTCGATGAGCGTTGCCCCGGGACGCGGCGCAATCACCGCCATCCGCGGCGCGCTGCTGACGTTCACGGGCGATCCCGTGCGCGGCGAGCGCGACGCGTTCTGGAGCCACGAAAGCGATGCGGTCGTGGCGATGGCGAACGGCCGCATCGTCGACTGCGGTCCGGCCGCCGCCGTGCTGGCACGGCTCCCGCCAGAAACGCCCGTCACGCGGTACGACCATGCGCTGATCAGCGCCGGGTTCATCGACGCGCATGTTCACTATCCGCAGTTGCCCATCATCGGCGCCGGCGGCAAGCCGTTGCTCGAGTGGCTGACCGCGCATACGTTCCCCGCCGAGTCGCGATTCGCCGATCGCGACTACGCGCTGCCGATCGCCGCGCGCTACCTCGCCGAGAACGTTCGCCACGGCATCACGTCTGCCGCCGTGTTCTGCACGGTGCACGCGCCTTCCGTCGACGCGCTGTTCGAGGCCGCGCAGGCGCGAGGGATGCGCATCATCGCCGGCAAGGTGCTGATGGACCGTCATGCGCCGGCCGAGCTGCTGGACACCGCCACGCGAGGATACGACGACGGCAAGGCGCTGATCGGCCGCTGGCACGGCCGCGGCCGGCTCGCCTACGCGGTGACGCCGCGCTTCGCCGCGACGTCGTCGCCGGCACAGCTCGAAGCGGCGTCGGCGCTGTGGCACGAGACGCCCGGCGCGTACCTGCAGTCGCACGTCGCCGAGAACCGCGCGGAAGTCGACTGGATCGCCGCGCTCTATCCGGAGCATGCACGGTATCTCGACGTGTACGCCGATTTCGGCCTGCTCGGCAGGCGCGCGATCTACGGGCACGGCATCCATCTCGACGAAGGCGATTTCACGCGCCTGCACGAATCGGGCACGGCGCTCGCGCACTGTCCGACGTCGAACAATTTCCTCGGCAGCGGCCTGTTCGCGCTGCACCGCGCGCGTGCCGAGCGGCGCCCGGTGCACGTTGCGCTCGCGACGGACCTTGGTGGCGGCACGAGCTTTTCGATGCTGCGCACGATGCAGGCCGCGAGCGAAGTCGCGCATCTCGGTGGCCACCCGCTGTCGCCGCTCTATGCCTGGTGGCTCGCCACGCGTGGTGCGGCCGCGGCGCTCGACATGGACGCGCACGTCGGCAGCGTGCGGCCGGGATGCGAGGCCGATCTCGTCGTCGTCGACCTCGAGTCGACGCCGCTCATCGAGTTCCGCATGCGCTATGTGGACGGCATCGAGGAGGCGCTGGCGGTGCAGCTCGCGCTCGGCGACGATCGCGCCATCCGCGCCACATACGTCGGCGGCACGCTTGCGTGGGATCGCGACGCACCGTCGTCGTCGGGTACGGCGGCGCATCGCGGGGTCGAGTTGTAGGAGCCACGCGGACACGATCACGCGCGATAATCCCGGAACCCGCGCGCCATCCGCTTTGCCTCATTCCATGGGTCATTGAATGGAGATGGGACATGAGTCATCGAATTGGCAAGGCGGTGTTCGGGGCGGCGGCCGCGGGTGTTCTTCTCGCGGGTTGCGCGACGACGGTCGACTGGGGCGGTCCGCTCGGTCATTACCGGTACAACTACGACTCACGGCCGGTCGTGTCGGAATCGACAGTGACCGTGCCGGCGCCGGCCGTTACGACGTACACGGCACCGACGACGACATACGTGGCGCCTGCAACCACGACGTACATGGCACCGACGACCACGTACGTCGCGCCGGCAACGACCTATACCGCGCCGGTGACGACATACGGCACGCCGGTGACGACGTACCGCGAGTCCGGCATCGTGTATCGCGAGCCGACATCGATCACGTATTACGGGTCGTCCGCCGCGCCGACGCTTTATCCGACGCCGTCGCTCCCGTATAGCGACCACGGGCAATAGCGAGCGCGGCGGCCCGAAGGGGCAATGATCGCGCTCCGGTAGAATCGTCAGGCTTCGACCTGGCGATTCTGCCTCCCGTGCCCGCACTGACCATCGCCCTTTCCAAAGGGCGCATCCTCGAGGAAACCCTGCCGCTGCTCGCGCGCGCAGGGCTCTCTCCGCTCGAAGATCCGGGCACCTCGCGCAAGCTGATCATCCCGACGGGGCGTCCCGGCGCATCGGTCGTCGTATTGCGCGCGGCCGACGTGCCGACTTATGTGCAATACGGCGCTGCCGATCTCGGGATCGCCGGGCGGGACGTGCTGCTCGAGCACGGCCTCGAAGGTCTGTACCAGCCTGTCGATCTCGGAATCGGCCGTTGCCGGCTCGTCGTCGCGACGCGCCGGGGCTACGACTGGGCCGGATCGGTCAAGCGCGGCGCCCGCATTCGCGTGGCGACCAAGTACGTGACGACCGCACGCGAGCACTTCGCCGCCAAGGGTGTGCACGTCGACCTGATCCGCCTCTACGGCTCGATGGAGCTCGCGCCGCTCGCGGGGCTGGCCGATGCGATCGTCGATCTCGTGTCCACCGGCCGCACGCTGCAGGCGAACGACCTGGTCGCGGTCGAGGAGATCATGCCGATCAGCGCGCGGCTGATCGTCAATCCCGGCGCGCTCAAGCAGAAGCGCGAGCTCGTGAAGCCGGTCGTCGACTCGATCGCAGCGGCCGTGCTGCAGGCCGAACCGGTGACGTAACGATGAACGCGGCCGCTCCCGCGTTGAGCCTGCGTGTGCTCGACGCGAGCGATTCGGGCTTCGCGTCTGCGCTCGACGCGCTCACGCGGTTCGAAGCGGCGCAGGATCCCGCGATCGACGCCGCGGTCGCCGCGATCATCGCCGACGTGCGCCGCCGCGGCGATGCAGCCGTGCTCGAGTACACGGCGCGCTTCGACGGGGTGACGGCGACACACGTGGCGGATCTCGGCATCGACCGGAGTGCAATGCGCGCAGCGTTCGATGCACTTCCATCCGGCGAGCGCGTGGCGCTCGAGACTGCGGCGACGCGCATTCGCGCCTTCCACGAGCGCCAGAAGGACGCGGGATTCGCGTTTCGTGACGCCGACGGCACCGAGCTCGGCCAGCGCGTGACGCCGATCGAGCGCGCCGGGCTGTACGTTCCGGGGGGCAAGGCCGCCTATCCGTCGTCGGTGCTGATGAACGCCATTCCGGCGCAGGTCGCGGGTGTCGCCGACATCGTCATGGTCTTCCCGACGCCCGGCGGCGCGCGCAATCCGCTCGTGCTCGCCGCGGCGCACCTGGCCGGAGTGACGCGCGCGTTCACGATCGGCGGCGCGCAGGCGATCGCTGCGCTCGCTTACGGCACGCAATCGATCCCGGCCGTCGACAAGATCTGCGGTCCGGGCAATGCGTACGTCGCGGCCGCGAAGCGGCGCGTGTTCGGCGCGGTCGGCATCGACATGGTCGCTGGCGCCTCCGAGATCCTAGTCATCGCCGACGCGTCGGCCGATCCCGACTGGGTGGCGCTCGACCTGTTCTCGCAGGCCGAGCACGACGAGATGGCGCAGGCGATCCTGCTCTCGCCCGATGCGCGATTGATCGAGCGCGTGGCGGCGAGCGCGAAGCGGCTGATCGCCGGCATGCCGCGCGCCGCGATCATCGCCGCATCGCTGACGCGGCGCGGGGCACTGATCCGCACGCGCGATCTCGCGGAAGCCTGCGCAATCGCGAACCGGATCGCGCCCGAGCATCTCGAGCTCGCGGTCGCCGACCCCGACGCTCTGCTGCCGTCGCTGAAGCACGCCGGTGCGATTTTCGCCGGCCATTACGCGAGCGAGGCGCTCGGTGACTACTGCGCCGGCCCGAACCACGTGCTGCCCACCGGGCGCACCGCGCGGTTCTCGTCGCCGCTGTCCGTTTACGATTTCCAGAAGCGCACGAGCATCCTGCGGATTGCGCCCGCGACGGCGCAGGCGCTCGCGCCGATCGCAGCGACGCTCGCCGAGGGCGAAGGCCTCGTCGCGCACGCGCGCTCGGCGCAGGCCCGGCTCGGCCCGCATCGGGCGGGTGGATGATGAACGCACGCGACGAGGACTCCCAAGGCGCCGCGCGGCGCGCCTGCATCGAGCGCGCGGTGCGTGCCGACGTGCGCGCATTCGCCCGCTATCCGGTGGCACCCGCTGACGGCTTCATCAAGCTCGACGCGATGGAGAACCCGTACGGGCTTCCCGAGGCCATTCGAGTAAAGCTCGGGTCCGCGCTCGCGCAGGTTCCGCTGAACCGCTACCCGGACGGCGACGCGGCGCACGCGAAGGACGCGCTCCGTGCCGCATTGCACCTCCCGCCGGACGTGGGGCTGATGCTCGGCAACGGCTCGGACGAGCTGATCCAGATACTGACGTCGGCCGTGGCGACGCCGGGCGCAGTCGTGCTCGCGCCCGAGCCTTCGTTCGTCATGTACCGGCGCAATGCGCTCGTTGCCCACGCGCGCTTCGCCGGCATCCCGCTGCGCGACGATTTCAGGCTCGACGTGACCGCGATTTTGGAAGCGATCGCGCGCGAGTCGCCCGCGCTCGTCTGGCTTGCGTTTCCGAACAACCCGACCGGCAACCTGTTCGACGCCGGCGACGTCGAGCGGATCATTGGTGCGTCGCCTGCGCTCGTCGTCGTCGACGAGGCGTACTACGCGTTCGCCGACGTCTCGTTCCTGCCGCGCGTGCTCGCGTTTCCCAACCTCGCCGTCGTGCGCACCGTATCGAAGATCGGGCTTGCCGGCCTGCGCGCCGGCTACGTCGCCGCGCACCCCGACTGGATCGAGCAGTTCGAGAAGGTGCGGCCGCCGTACAACGTGAACAGCCTGACGCAGGCCGCGCTGCCGCTGCTGCTCGCGCACTCCGGCGTGCTCGCGGAGCAGGCCGCCGCGATTCGTGCCGAGCGCGCGCGGCTGTCGGCGGCACTCGCGCGGCTGCCGGGCGTGCGCACGTTCGCCACGCAGACCAATTTCGTGCTGGCGCGCGTCCCCGACGCGGCCGCGTGGTTCGCGACGCTTCGCGACGCGCGCATCCTCGTCAAGAACCTGGATGGCTGGCATCCGCTGCTTGCGAATTGCCTGCGCGTCACCGTCGGAACGCCGGCGGAGAACGACGCCGTCATCGCGGCGCTGACGGGCCGCTACGGCCGCTGACGTGCGGCCCGGCCGATCGACACCTCCGACAAAGAGCGAAACCGAGATGAACGCACCGTCCGAATGGCCGCTTCGCACCGCGTACGTCGAACGGCGGACGAACGAAACCGACATCGCTGTCCGCGTGACGATCGACGGCACCGGGCGCACCGACCTCGCGAGCGGCATCGCTTTCCTCGACCACATGCTCGATCAGGTGGGGCGGCACGCGCTCTTCGACCTCGCCGTCACCGCGAAGGGCGACCTGCACATCGACGCGCATCACACGGTCGAGGACATCGGTATCACGCTCGGCCAGGCGGTGAAGCGCGCGCTCGGCGACAAGAAGGGCATCCGTCGCTACGGCCACGCCTACGTGCCGCTCGACGAGGCGCTGTCGCGCGCCGTGCTCGATCTTTCCGGACGTCCGGGGCTCGAATTCCACGTACCGTTCACGCGCGCGCTCGTCGGCACGTTCGACGTCGACCTGATCCACGAATTCTTCCAGGGCTTCGCCAATCACGCGCTGTGCACGCTGCACGTCGACAACCTGCGCGGCGTCAACGCGCATCACCAGGCCGAGACGGTGTTCAAGGCCTTCGCGCGCGCGCTGCGAATGGCGTGCGAGCGCGACCCGCGCGCTGCGTTCGACGTGCCGTCGACGAAGGGCGCGCTCTGATGTCCATTGCCGTCGTCGACTACGGAACCGGCAACCTGCGCTCGGTGGCCAAGGCGCTCGTGCACGTCGCGCCCGGGGCCGACGTGATCGTGAGCAGCGACCCTGCGGTCATCCGCGCCGCGTCGCACGTGGTGCTGCCGGGGCAAAGCGCGATGCCCGACACGATCGCGAGCCTCGACGGGAGCGGCTTGCGCGGAGTCGTGCTCGAGTGCCTGCGCGATCGCCCGTTCCTCGGCGTCTGCCTCGGCCTGCAGATGCTGTTCGAAGCGACCGAGGAAGGCCCCACGCGCGGCCTCGGCGTGCTTGCCGGGCGCGTCGAGAAATTCCGCGAGGAGGCGATGGCGCTGCCATCGGGCGAGCGGCTCAAGGTGCCCCACATGGGCTGGAGCCCCGTCCGCCAGACGCGGACGCACGCGCTGTGGACAGGCATCGACGACGGCGCGCGATTCTATTTTGCGCACAGCTACTACCCGGTACCGGCGGAAGCGGCGCTGACGGCGGCCACGGCCGCGTATCCGGCGCCGTTTACTTGCGCCATAGCGAGGGCTAATATCTTCGCCGTCCAGTTCCACCCGGAAAAGAGCCAACGCGCCGGCCTGCGGCTGCTCGCGAATTTCGTTGGCTGGGACGGCTCGTCCTAGCCTTGCCCCCTGCCACGGCCCTGCCGCCGCGCCTCGTTCATCCACGCAGTTCCGCCGCCATGCAGATCATCCCCGCGATCGACATCAAGGACGGTCATTGCGTGCGCCTGAAGCAGGGCGACATGCAGGCCGCGACGGTTTTCTCCGAGGACCCGGCCGCGATTGCGCGGCATTGGCTCGAGCTCGGCGCGCAGCGCCTGCACCTCGTCGACCTGAACGGCGCCGTCGCCGGCCGGCCGAAGAACGAGCTCGTGATCCGCGAAGTCGTGAGCGTGATCGGCGACGAGATTCCGGTGCAGTTGGGCGGGGGCATCCGCGACCTCGACACGATCGAGCGCTACCTCGACGACGGCATCGGCTACGTGATCATCGGCACCGCGGCCGTCAAGAACCCGGGATTCCTGCACGACGCGTGCTACGCGTTCCCCGGGCACATCATCGTCGGGCTCGACGCGCGCGACGGCAAGGTCGCGACGGACGGCTGGTCCAAGATGACGGGCCACGACGTCGTCGATCTCGCGAAGAAATTCGAGGACTACGGCGTCGAGGCGATCGTCTACACCGACATCGGCCGCGACGGCATGCTGACGGGTGTCAACGTCGAGGCGACCGTGAAGCTCGCGCGCGAGCTCAAGACGCCGGTGATCGCGAGCGGCGGCATCGCGTCGCTTTCGGACATCCACCAGCTCGTGCCGCACACGGGCGACGGCATCATCGGCGCGATCGCGGGCCGGGCGCTCTATGAAGGCAAGCTCGACTTCAGGGAAGCGCTCAAGGCCGCGAAGGGCGCCGCTTAGGGGTCCGGTGCTCGCGAAGCGCATCATTCCCTGCCTCGACATCGCGGACGGCCGCGTCGTCAAGGGCGTCAACTTCGTCAACCTCCGCGACGCGGGCGATCCGGTGGAAACGGCGCGCCGCTACGACGAGCAGGGCGCGGACGAGCTCGCGTTCCTCGACATACGCGCAAGCGTCGAAAAGCGCGGGCTCCTCTACGACATGGTGAACGCCGTCGCCGACCAGGTGTTCATTCCGCTGACGGTGGGCGGCGGCGTCGAATCGGTCGACGACGTGCGCGCGCTGCTCAACGCCGGCGCCGACAAGGTGAGCATCAATACGGCGGGGATACGCAATCCGGACCTGATCGGCGAGGCGTCGGCGCGCTTCGGCGCGCAGTGCATCGTCGCCGCGATCGACGCCAAGAAATGCGCGGTCGACCAGTGGCAGGTCTATATCCACGGCGGACGCACGCCGACGGGCATCGACGTCGTCGCGTGGGCGAGCGAAGCCACGGAGCAGGGCGCGGGCGAGATCCTGCTCACGAGCATGGACCGCGACGGCGCCAGGAAGGGTTTCGACCTGCGGCTCACGCGGGCGGTCGTCGACGCGGTCGACGTGCCGGTGATCGCATCCGGCGGCGTCGGCTCGCTGCAGGACCTCGTCGACGGCATCGTTGTCGCCGGCGCGGATGCCGTGCTCGCGGCGTCGATCTTCCATTACGGCGAGTTCACGATCCCGCAGGCGAAGGCGGCGATGCGCGCCGCGGGGATCGAGATGCGATGAGCAGCGCAGGTGAGCGATGAGCGCCGATTGGCTCGACGCAATCCGCTGGGACCGCAACGGCCTCGTCCCGGCGATCGCGCAGGATGCCGCCACGCATCGCGTGCTGACGCTCGCGTGGATGAATCGCGACGCGCTCAGCCGTACGCGGGATACGCGCGAGGCGCATTACTGGTCGCGCTCGCGCGCCGCGCTGTGGCGCAAGGGGGAGACATCGGGGCACGTCCAGCGGGTGCGCGAGATCCGACTGGACTGCGATGCCGATGCGGTTCTCCTCATGGTGGAACCGCAGGGGGGCATCGCGTGCCACACGGGACGCGAGCGGTGCTTCTACCGCCGGCTCGACGACGACGAGTGGCACGTCGTCGAGCCGGTGCTGGAAGAACCGGCGACGGTCTACAACCATGAGTGATTCGGATCCGGACGACGTGCTGGCACGTCTCGCGGCGACGATCGAGCGCCGGAAGGGGGCCGAATCGGGCACGTCCTATGTCGCATCGCTGTTCGCGAAGGGCGACGACGCCGTGCTGAAGAAGATCGGCGAGGAGGCGACCGAGACGGTCATGGCCGCGAAGGACGGTGATAAGATCCGATTGGTCGGCGAAGTGGCCGACCTGTGGTTTCACTGCCTCGTCCTGCTCGCTCGCCACGGCCTCGGGCCGGCCGACGTGCTGCGCGAGCTGGCGCGCCGGGAAGGGGTCTCCGGCCACGCCGAAAAAGCGTCCCGCGCCTGATTTTCGCGGGTTTCGACAAAACCCGCGAGCGAACCATCGCGATGGCGAACGACTCGAACTGCATATTCTGCAAGATCGTGCGCGGCGAGGTGCCGAGCCGAAAGGTCTACGAGGACGACGACATCCTCGCGTTCCACGACATCCAGCCGCTCGCGCCGGTGCATTTCATGCTGATCCCGAAGCGGCACGTGGGATCGCTGTACGACGTCACCGACGCGGACGCGCCGGCGCTGGGGCGCATCCTGCTGCTCGCCGGACGGCTCGCGCGCGAGCAGGGGGCTCCCGATGGCTTCCGGACCGTGATCAACACCGGGCGCGTCGGCCGCCAGGACGTGAAGCACGTCCACGTGCACGTGCTGGGCGGGCCGGAGCCGCTCGGGCCGATGCTGCCGCGGGCTTGAAGCAGGCTGCCACGACGATTATTCGGAGGGAACGATGGGTGGATTGAGCATCTGGCATTGGGCGATCGTGCTTCTGGTCGTGGTCCTGATCTTCGGCACGAAGAAGC
>Ga0207706_10000053_pt1 | contig 114286 bp, 120 predicted proteins | sample KBSC53metaG_FD_184318 | JGI IMG/M metagenome (GOLD analysis project Ga0207706, IMG submission 184318) | Corn rhizosphere microbial communities from Kellogg Biological Station, Michigan, USA - KBS C5-3 metaG (SPAdes) (version 2) | ecosystem: Host-associated > Plants > Roots > Rhizosphere >...
TTCGCCGTATGCAAATCTTTTGGTGCACCAGCAAACACAATACGCCCACCAGCTTGTCCAGCCTCAGGGCCCACATCAATAATCCAATCTGCCTGGCGAATCACATCTAAGTTATGCTCGATCGCAATCACTGTGTTACCACTATCAACAAGCCGATTAAGAATTGCGAGTAGGCGAGCAATGTCCGACATATGCAAACCAGTCGTCGGCTCATCTAACACATACATGCTCCCGGATTTGTGCAGCTCACTCGCCAGCTTCACGCGCTGACATTCACCACCAGAAAGCGTACTCAGCGGCTGGCCGAGCGTGAGGTAATCAAGCCCAACATCAAACAATGCCTGCAGCTGCTTAGTGACAGTAGGGTTCTCGAAAAAGCTCACCGCATCGGCAATCGTCAGGTCAAGCACCTCTACAATATTCTTGCCATGCCACTGGTATTTCAGCACTTCCTCTTTATAGCGTTTACCCTCGCAAATTTCACAAATCGTTTTGGCTTCTTCTACGTACGCGGCCTCAATAGCAACATAGCCCGTACCTTGGCAGTTTTCACACGCACCCTTCGAGTTAAAGCTAAACAAGCTCGCATCAACATTATTCTCTTTCGCAAAACTCTTGCGGATTTCGTCCATCACACCCGTGTAGGTAAGTACGTTCGAGCGGCTATTTGCCGCTACAGGGGACTGATCAATCACAATCGAATCAGGGTGCTGTTTTACAAATGTCTGGTTAATCAAGGAGCTTTTACCCGATCCAGCCACCCCTGTCACGGCAGTAAGAATACCCGTTGGGATAGAGACATCGACATTATGCAGGTTATTAGCATGCGCGTTCTCAATACGAATCTCGCCTGTCGGCGTGCGCACATCAGCTTTTAATTCTAGGTGCTCACTCAGCGCCTTACCAGTCAGCGTATCGGATTTCAACAAACCTTCGTACGTGCCTTCAAACATAATCTCACCACCGCGCGACCCAGCGCCAGGGCCGACATCAATTACGTGGTCAGCAACTTTAATGACATCTGGGTCGTGTTCAACCACAATCACCGTATTGCCATTATCGCGCAGCTTTTTCAGCAGCTCGTTTAATCGGTGCACGTCACGCGGGTGTAGCCCAACACTTGGCTCATCAAAAATATACATTACATCGCTCAGTGTCCCGTTAAGGTATTTCACAAGCTTCACGCGCTGCGACTCGCCACCAGATAGCGAATCAGTCGTACGGTCCAGGCTAAGGTAGTTAAGCCCAATCTCGTTCAAATGATTCAAACGATCGCGCAGCATTGCAATAAGCTTCGCAACTGATGAGTCCTTAATTGCATCCAGCGCATCAAGCAAATCATCAATCTGCATCGCGTTGTAATCGGCAATGTTATGGCCGTTAATCTTGCTCGCAAGTGCCGTTTGATTTAGCCGCGCGCCATGGCAAAGCGAACAGGGCGCCATCGCCATAAACGGCTTCACAATCTTTTGCGTTCGCGCCGACATCGCCGAAAGATCGCGCGTCACATATTTCGTTGTAAAGCGGCGAGCAATGCCCTCATAGGTCATATTAATCCCAACGCCTTCGAGCTTCACCTTGCGCGTTTCGCCGTACAGCAATTCATCCATCTCAGCCTTGGTGTAATCGTTCAGCTTCTTATCTGGGTCAATACCAGTTGCTGCAACAACCTGTTTCCAGTACCAGCCATCAACGTTATAATCTGGCAATTTAATGGCACCTTCGTTAAGCGACAGGGAGGTATCAAGCGCAGCTTCGATATCGAGCCCCATGTTACTACCTAGGCCCTTACATTCCGGGCACATACCCGCCGCGTTGTTAAACGAAAACATATATACTTGTGGTACATTTGGCTGGCCAATGCGCGAAAACAGGCGACGGATCAGCGGCGCAATATCGGTCACCGTACCTACAGTCGAGGTAGAGCCACCGCCAAGTTTGCGCTGGTCTACAATAATTGGCATGTTCAGGTTTGCAATACTATCCGCCTCTGGCTGTTTCACTTTTGGCAAAAAGTTGCGCACAAATGCGCTAAAATTTTCGTTGAGTAATCGCTGGCCTTCAGCCGCAACCGTATCAAATACAATCGAGCTTTTACCCGATCCCGACACCCCGGTAAAAATAGTAATCTTATGTTTTGGGATCTGCAGGCTCACATTTTTGAGGTTATTCTCACGTGCGCCAACAATTTCAATAAAGCCATGGGTATGTTCTGTCATTCGTTAAACTTCCTTAAAATGAGGGTTATAAATTAATCCAAGTAGTTGGCCGTTCGGTTTTTTCACGGTCGCAACAACAATGTCGTCGCCGGTTTCCATTGCTTGCTCATACACCGTACAGCCAGCCTCAACGAAATGGTCGACCGCAGCATGCACATCATCCACGCCAAAGTACGTGCGCGGACCATCGTTCATATCACCATTCGGGTCAAGGCCAAGCTCATATCCGCCAACATTAAACCCAACATAAAACGGCTGATCAAAATATGGCTCTACACCGAGCACGTCTGCCCACCATTTTTTATCGGTTGCTAAATCATTCGATGGATAGATGAGTGTGCGAAGGCCTAAGAGTTTCATATATCTATCGTAACAGACTTCGGGCGGCCATATAATGCGCCCGCTGTTCCTGTGGCAGATGCTCAATCGCATAGCGCAGGGTAGTGCGCGGCATTGTCGCGGCATGGAGGTCTAAAAACTGCAGCAGGGTATTGCGGCTCACACGCTTGCCAATCTCACGCAGCATCCAGCCAACAGCTTTTTGAATCAAATCATGGTTATCGTGCAGCAATATCTCAGCGATCACCAGTGCATCGTCGGCTTTGCCTTGCATAATGTAGGCAAAAGTGGCAATCATCGCGATACGCCGATCCCATAGGTTTTCTGAACGTGCAAGTGACGTTAAAACATCAAGCCTATCCGCACGCTGTACAAGCTCTTGCCCTACAATATATCCCGCGCTACTATCAACCAAATCCCAGTTATTCACATGTGCCTTATGGGCAATGTAAAAATCATAGATCGCAGCACGCTCTTGCGGGGAGCCTTTCTTGTACTGTCCCACCAAAATAAATAACGCCAGCAATCGATCATCATGCCATTTGCTCGTAATCAATTTATCGAGCTCACCGAGTGGTAGCTTCGCAAACTGCTTCGCCACACCACGCGTTGCCGGTACGCCACACGCCAAAAAGAAATCACCCTCAGAGTACCCGCCAGGGTAAGCCTTAAAAAATTTGGCGGTCGATTCCACTCGCTCAGGTCGCGAAAATGTGCGAAGTTCACGCTGTGCTGCTTGTGCTGTCATTAGTATATCCATATCTAAAACAAGTATAGCCTAAGGCTTGCTGCGACAACAAAAACGTGTGTATACTACATATATTATGATCCCGCGGGATCCACTATGCGCTGAATGTTTGGACGGCCAAACCGCTGACGCTTCTAAAGAACTAAATAATCTAAAGGAGGCATTAATGGACCGACGCATTACAACACGTGGCATTATCTATAAAAACGGTAAAATCTTTGCGCAAAAGCTCAAGCGAGGCGAGGGGACAACAGATTACTGGTGCACGCCAGGCGGCGGACTCGATCCACATGAATCACTGCAGGCGGGATTGGTCCGTGAAATGATCGAAGAAACAGGCGTATCGCCAGAAATCGGCAAATTGCTATACATACAGCAGTACCGCGAAGAGAGCGGACGCGAATATCTTGAGTTCTTTTACCACATTACTAATGTCGAAGATTACGAAACCATCGACCTCGCAAGCACTACGCACGGTGAGATTGAGGTTGCCGAGTACGGATTTGTCGACCCAAGCAAAACAGTAGTTTTACCGAAATTTTTGCAGAGTGTTGATATAGCAAAAGATATCGAGTCAGCACAAGTACAAGAGTTTAATTACCTATAAGTCCCTCGCACGAAAACGGCGACCCGGCCCCTACGGATTACCGCGGGGACGGGTCGCCTGGACCAGTAAAGAGCTTGCTCAGTTGCCATGGCGGCGAGGCTCTCGAAGCGCATCGTGCGCCAGCCAGCCAACACCCACGAACCCCAGAGTTCCCCCAATCAAGAAGAGGGCACCCATGATGACATTCGCGATGTCCATGCCCTGCGTAGTGCTGATGGCGTCGTCGGGAGACAGACCGTCCTTGAGGGTTGTCACGCCCATCCACGACACCAAAGCGGCCAGCACGAGGGCGACGAACATCACCACGACAGTGAGCGCGATTACGCCGTTGCTGCGCGTACGCTGAGACATATCAACTCCAACTCGGAACTTCTGCTCAGATGCAGATAAATATATTATACCATACAATAACGCTTATGGTCAATAGCAGCAAAACAAAAGAGCCGGGTTGCCGACTCTTTCTTTTACTTCTTCAACCATCCGCCACCTTCATATTTCTCGTAGCCAGCTTTCTTCACAGCCGCCCACGCAACCTTATGCGCAGTCTCTTCGCGGTCCGCGTCACCACGCCGTTCACTCGGCTTTGCGTACTCATCATACGCGCTATTAAATGCCTCTTTATATACATTCAGCGCGTGCTCAGGTAAAACATTCCTCACGCTCTCGGGGAGTTCGTTAATTGATTCGTACGGCATGGGAGCCTCCTTTCGCTTAACGATGCTACTGCTTTTATTATACACCCCATTTTTATACGCAATGGAATGCCTAAACGCACAGCAGGCAATTGATATTACTTACGTTTTATGATATAATAAAAAAGTCAGGTTCCGAAAGAGGAGATGAAGCCCGTGACAAGCATCCTTGTCATCGAGAGCAACCGCCGTGCACGCGAAGACCTCCTCGGGGTCCTCCCCGAGGAGGTCTTCGCCATCGGTGCCGAAGACATCGTCGACGCCGAAGAGTGCATGGACGAGGCAGGGCCCTTCGACACCTTCGTGGTGCAGGGCGCCATGCAGGATGGCAAGAGTCCCGGTGACATCCGGGTCACGCTGTCCTTCCTGCGACACCTCAGCGCGACACAACCGCGCGCGAAGGTGCTCGTCCTGTCGAACATGTTCGACCACGGCCCTACGGTCGGGCAGTACGAGACAGCCTTCGTCGGCTGCATCGTACTGAACAAGGAATCGGTGCTGAATGGCGCCACGGTTCTGCCGATCTGACGCTCCACAGCCCCGGTCCGCGCACTGCGCGCGGACCGGGGCTGAGTCATATCATGAAGAAATTACCCGAGTAGCGCTAGGTAACAATTGGCAGCTCCGCCGCATCTTGCCCTAATACACTCGTGAGCTTATCTATCTTCTGGAATTTACAGTATTTTATCGGCTGACCGGCTACAGAATAGATGCGGTAATAGTGATCATAGCGAATAGTTTCGCCCTTAAAGTTCTTCGCCTCAGTCGACTCATCAATACGGCGAATATACCAGCCATCCGGCTCGCTTTGGAGGATTCGTTTAATCTTGGCGTAGTGATTAAATGCCATACCTTAATGCTACACTAAAGATATGGATAGTTCATCAATCGTTAGCCAACTTATTGTCACGCTTGTTGTATCACTCGCTATTAATCTTTCTATGTTTCTCGTCGCATTCTGGCGCAGATCAGACAAACTCACGGATATTTCTTACGCCGTAACCTTTGCGACTATCGCAATTTGGTCATTCGTTACTTCAAGCAGGGAGTGGTACCATGCGCTACTCATGGCGCTTGTCGTAGTATGGGCAACTCGCCTCGGCGGATTCTTGCTCTACCGCGTTATCAAAAAGGGTAAAGACGCTCGTTTCGATGGCATGCGCGAAAGCTTCACAAAGTTTGGCAAATTCTGGCTCGGGCAGGCAATTACGGTTTGGGTGATGATGATCCCAAGCGTATTTGCATTTAACGCCAACCCTTCGCGCAGCTGGATCGTGCCAATCGGCGTAGCTGTATGGGCAATTGGGCTCGTATGCGAAACCATCGCCGACCTGCAAAAAATGGCATTTAACAACAATCCAGCCAACAAAGACAAATGGATCGACACCGGCATTTGGCACTATTCACGCCACCCAAACTACTTCGGTGAAATCCTCGTATGGGTCGGCGTATACCTCTACACGCTCGCAAGCTTACCACTACTCCCAGCAATCATCGGCCTCGTCAGCCCAGCATTCATTATCATCTTGCTACTATTCATCAGCGGCATCCCAATCCTCGAAAAATCCGCAGACAAAAAGTGGGGAAATGAGCCAAAGTACCAAGCCTACAAAGAACAAACGAGCATGCTTATCCCTCATATCAAAAGGCACTTCTAGTCTCTGATAGAATAAATCTAATAGCATTACCCACCCTTTGAATAACTGGAGAATAGCGAGTGATTGATTTAATACCAGGCATTAAGTTCACAGATACCGAGAAACAAGTATACGGTTCTATTGCCGGAGCACTGCTTGGTGCAATTATAGGTAGCGCCTTTAGCTTCGCAATAAGTAGACATGAGCGCAAGAAGCAAGTCGAGATAGGCAAGGTAGAGCATAATAGAGCAGTCATTCGTAAAAATGCAAATGCACTCCAACAGGCTGAGATGACTCTTGCCGACATACTCATAAAATGTGACTCTAACAGTGAATATACTCACGACCTCAAGCAAAGCATCGTCAGACCAACACACCAGGGTACCGTTGCGCTGATACAGGCAGCCACCCCCTTTGAGTATCCGACGCCTAGTAGTGACCTTGCGCAAAACTTATTGAATGATAAGTTTGTTAATCTATGGATAGACCTCTGCCACGAAGTAGATCGGCAAAATAAGAATCTTGGTAATTTTGCACATTTTTATCAGGGCATATTCGAAACAATCCATGTGTCAATGCTAAAAAGGGAGAATATTGACGCTTCGGTATTAACAACTGACAACAATACGATAGCTCAAAGCATGGAACAGCAGGTCCAAGCAAACCAGCAACTACGGAACAAGTGCCGTGTACTCATTGCCTACATAGACTGTTTCAAAGCTTACCTACAAGAAACAGATGTTCGAAAGCTTGTGACGCCAACCCAGCAATTTAATTACATCACCGAAATTCAAAATTACATCCCAAGCGAAGCACAACTGGAAAATTGCCTTCAAGACAATATCAAGTAGAGAGCACACTATAGCAATTAAACATAAGCGCTATTGACATTATGTCAAAAATATTCCTTGTGATAATATGTACGTAATGAACCAGCAAGAAGATAGGGATGATTTTCAAGAAACAACCCCAATAGGCACCGTATACGTAGACGGCGCAGCTGTTGAAAACGGGGAAGTAGACCTCAATACGGCTGTCACACACCTGAAAGGTATCGAGAGCACACTCAAATATTACCTTGGGAAAGATAACCCGGACCTTGTTGGCCGTAAATACTCTATCGACGCGCGCGTCCGATCCGGCTCTCTTGTGACCGATATTGTAGGTATCGCCTTTGCTACAGGAGTCAGCGTGGGATTAAGCTCATACGCAAAAACCGCCGGGGAACAGCTCGCTAAAAATGACGTGGGCTCCAAAACATCAGCGGATTTAGTAAAAAATGCCATGAGCAATGCTAAAAGCACCATCAAGATTGCCAAACACTTTGGCTTTATGCTTGCAGGAAAAAATTTTAAGCATAATGAGGCAGAAGCAATTAGTGCAGAAGAAATAGTACTTAAAAATGCCTCTGGCGAGACGATAACTGTAACAAAAGAGGAACTTGAACGATATCGCAACACCCCAAAGAATCAACTAAGAGATATGATGTCCATCCTCACGAGAGGTACTGCCCTATATTTTAACGATAAGCCTATAGGTGGTAAAGATGCAATCCCTCCTGACGCTGAAGTCGTAAGTTTTAAGGAGAAAAAAGTTTTCGACGACCGAGATGAGAAATATGAAGAAAAAATCATCTTTCCCGAGCTAACCCAGGATATGAGAGTTACTTTAGAAGGTGAGCTCACTCGTGCAAACGGAAGATCAAATACACTTGGAATCTCTTACGAGAATCGAATCTTAACATGCATACCTACAGATACGGCAACTATAAAAGAGCTCCGAACCATGCTCATGGATAAAGTACGCATTGACGCTATTGTTGAACGTCGATCAACAGTTAAAGATGCCGTTGGCCAGCTGAAAAAACCCAAGCTTCGTATTATATATGCAGAGCGAATTGAAGACGGAGAGGATCAAACTAGTCTCTTCGACAACCAATAGCAAGCAATGCAAATCGAAGATCCCTGCTCGGCTGTTCATAAAATCCACGCAGCTACTCTGGGTCTTGATCAAAAAACAGTGCAACCGCCATCATCAACAGCCCAACATCCCGAAACGTAATAACAAATTGGTTCAAACTCGAAACAATAATCCCCGCGAGCGTCAGGGCACTCAGCACCGCAGCAACCTTGCGGAATCTGCCGCTCACCAGCAGCAAGCCTAAAGCAATCTCGTACACTGCAATAAATTTAATCGTCACATCCAGCGCGATAAAATTACCCATAAACTGCGGCAGGTAGCTCGCCCACAAAAGGGGATTAAGCAGCGAAGCAATGCCTGCGTACAAAAACACAAATGCCAAACCCAGGCTGAGTATAAGGGCGGGCAGCTGTGCTTTATTAGCGTAAGCCTTCATATTTTTAATAATACCACTTATGTTATATGCTAGATATAGCTAAAGAGGAGGCTGTCATGAAGAAAACATACATCTACATAGCAATCGTTGCCGTTATCGTCCTTGGTGGGGTAGGTATCTACTTCGCGATGAACCAAAAGAACACCGATAACAATATGAATTCGATGGACATGAACAACTCCTCAAATGATTCCGCAAGCTCAGCAGTCGAGACCGATACGGTTAGTATTAAAAACTTCGCCTTCAGCCCAGTGAACATTTCAGTTAAAGCCGGCACCAAAGTCACCTGGACCAACAACGACTCGGCGCCACACACCGTAACTGAAACCGACGGCAAAACTGGCCCAAGCAGTGGCAATCTCAGCAACGGCGATAGCTACAGCTTTACATTCACCAAACCCGGCATCTACCACTACGACTGTTCAATCCACCCGAACATGACGGGCGCCGTAACAGTTAATTAGCTGTTACACTAAGGGTAATGAAGAAAGTTAAAGTATCTATTCAAGATGAGCACACACTCGTACTGCAGGAGCCTGCAGAAAAGGGTGACCTCATCGATCTGAAATCTATTCACGAAACCGACATCGACGCTTCGACGGTCACCAGTGTCGTGAATTCTATTAAGCGCGACGCGTTTCAGGATGCACTCAATAAAGAAAAGGTGGCTCTCGAACGCGAGTTAGCCCTAAAGGCTCAATTGCAAGAGCAAGCACTCCAAGACAAGATCAAGACTCTCGAGCTCGAAAAGGACACTGTTGCAAAGCTCGCCGAGGCAAGTGCTAAAAACGCCAGCCAAACCGACCTCGCCAAAAAAGAAGCTGAAATTGCCGAGCTCCGCGCCCAGCTAAACGCCACCACAACCGAAAAGCAGCTTGCCGTCACCGAGGCAGTGGCAAGGGTTGAAAAAGAGCGTGACCAGCTTGCAAACGACCTTAAAAGCAAAGATACCGAAAGGCAATTGCTCGAAAGTTCTCTCAAAGAGAAGTTCCTAGGCGACCTCAAGGCGAAAGACGACATCATCAAGATCAAAGATGAAGAGATCGAATTCCGCAAAGACATGAAGGCCAAGCTCAGCACCAAAATGGTGGGCGAAACACTCGAACAGCACTGCGAAATCGAGTTCGAAAAGCTCCGCGCTACCGCATTCCAGCGCGCCGAATTTGGCAAAGACAACGACGCTCGCACTGGAAGCAAAGGTGACTACATTTACCGCGAGCACGACGAGCACGGCACCGAAATCATCAGCATCATGTTCGAAATGAAGAACGAAAACGATGAAACAGCCACCAAAAAGACCAACGAAAGCTTCTTAAAGGAACTCGATAAGGATCGTCGTGAAAAGGGTTGTGAATACGCCGTACTCGTAACCTTGCTCGAAGCCGAAAGCGAGCTCTACAACAGCGGTATCGTCGATAAATCCCACCAGTTCGACAAAATGTACGTCATCCGCCCACAGTTCTTCATCCCGATGATTACCTTGCTACGCAACGCAGCGCTCAACTCGCTCAAATACAAATCCGAGCTCGCCGAAGTACGCGAGCAAAACATCGACATCGCCAACTTCGAAGACAACATGAACGAGTTCAAGCTGAGCTTTTCGCGCAATACTGACCTTGCGTTTGATCAGTACACCAAGGCCATAGAAGAAATCGATAAATCCATCGACCGTCTCACAAAAGTAAAAGACAATCTCATGAAATCCGGCAACAACTTACGTCTCGCCAACAACAAGGCGCAAGACCTAAGTATTAAAAAGCTCACTCGTGGCAACCCAACGATGCAAGCAAAGTTCGAAGAAGCAAAGCGCGCTAAGCAGTAGCATATCTGCTACAATACGCGTATGAAGATCTTTCTCTTTGTACTGGCACTATTTGTAATCGCCTTGATTATACGCGCCCTACTACCAGAGGTAAAAGAGTAGCTATCGAGCCTTTTGGCTTCCGCTCAACTTACCAACGCCCCAAATTAGCACGATACCAAGCGCAAGTAGGCTCAAAATTGTCGTTACAACCGACCCAGCACCAGCTACATCTGGATTAAGGAATGGGTACGGATACCAGCCAGTAAGCCCGCCGCGGATAAATACGTATATAACATACAGAATAGGGAAGAGTAGCCAGAGAATCGCTTTCTTAAACGGCAACGCGCGGCGTGGTCTGTCGGTTAAAAAGTCTGCAAGCACCGCCACTGGTATAAGGTAATGCAACACCACATTATCCCATGGCACCGCAGTTAGCACTGCATCTTCCATATGCGACAGCAGGGCAGAGAACCCAATGCCAACAACCAAAATATACACGGTGGCTGCACTACGGAATAAATCCATTTTCTCGCTCTTACGCGCTGCAATCGACACCGCACTGAGTAGTAGCGATACTAGCACAATAATATTTGTCTCAACGGTGAAATAACTAAAGAAATTCTCCGCCTTAAATGTGCCGCGCTCGGCGGTAACGGCAATCTCGGTCACAAGAGCAGAAAACCCAAGCAGTGCGAAAAACAGTTTGTATGAAATAAGAAACGTATTGCGATTGACGGTAGTTTTAGCTTGCTTCATGCCCTCATTGTACCCCATACCGCTATAGGTAAAACACCGCTAATCTGTTAAAATATACCAAAAGTTCATTTGGAGGTATCGTGGCAAAACATCGTCGAAACATCTTCGGAGCATCGGGCGGCATGTTTATCGGTATGATCATCACCGGCACCGCACTAGGACTCTTGCTCAGTAACGTACTCGTCGGTAGCATGCTCGGTGTTAGCATCGCACTCATTGTCACCGCACTCATGCGAAACAAAGAATAAAAAGGAGAAGCCTATTCAGTTCGAAACCGCAAAACGTATTTCACTCGTGCTCATCGGAGCTATTATTGCTGCAGTCGGCCTGCAGTTTTTCTTATTGCCAAACCACTTACTCGACGGTGGGGTAACAGGGCTTTCAATTATCGCGGCAAACTTATCTAGCCTGCCGCTTGGTATCTTTTTGATCCTGCTCAATATCCCATTTGTCTTTTTCGGTTATCGCCGCTTTGGTAAGCAATTCGCCATATCATCAGTTATTGGAATCGTCGCACTCGCCATACTCACACTGCAACACATGCCGCACGGGTTTACTGATGTGCCAATCCTCGCCGCCGTCTTTGGCGGGGCAATCGTTGGCGTGGGCGTAGGCATCGTCGTGCGCTACGGCGGCATTCTTGATGGTGCCGATACAATCGCGGTTTTTATCGACCGTATCACCGTATTTTCGGTCAGTGAAGCCATGATGGTCATTAACGGCATCGTCATCGCGCTCGCAGGCTTCGTGTTTGGCTGGGAACACGCCCTCTACTCACTGATTGCATACTTCGTGGCACACAAGGCCGTCGATACAACCGTAGAAGGCCTCAACGAAGCCCGCTGCGCCTGGATTGTCAGCATGCGCGTACGTGAGATTGGTACCGCCATCAACTCACAGCTCAACGAGCCCGTAACGTACATCAAGGAAAGCGACAGCGAAGGCAGGGAACCGCACGGTGTCATGCTTGCCGTCATCACTCGGTTCGACGAACAAAAGCTCAAATCCGCCATTCGCAAAATCGACCCGCATGCCTATGTCGTCATTACCAGTGCCCACGAAGTCGTGGACCGCGTATCAGAAGGCTCACTCTACAGCGGGCGTTTGTAGCGAATCAGCCTTGGGTTTCTTCGGGTTACGAATCCCCGCAAACGACACCAAGCCACCGACAACAAACAATACTATCGACAGGATCAATCCGTTACGAAAGCCAGCAAGGTTCAGGGTATACCCAGTCACCGTACCAATTAGCGCCACGGCAACAAGCCCCGCGACACGTGCCACCACGTTATTGATTGCCGAGGCAATGCCCGATCGTTTGCTGTCTACTGCACCCAAAATTGCTGCCGTGAGCGGAGCAACAGTCACAGATAATCCAATACCAAATAGCAAAATACCCGGGAGCATTGCCCAATAGTTTGCTGACGCATCAATAAATAGCATCGTCACAAACCCAGCAGCCACAATCAGCGGGCCGGCTGTCATAAATATACGTGGGCCATATTCACCAGATAATTTGCCAAATCGTGATGCCAAGAAGAACATCAGAATAGACATCGGTACCATCGTAAGACCTGCCGCCGTCGCCGTGTAATGCCCAACCTGCTGCACGAAAATCGTAATCAGGAACGCAACAAGCGAAAGTCCAGCATAAATACTCAGCGTCGCAATATTGCCAGCTGTAAAATTACGTGAGCGGAACAGCCCTAATGGCATCATCGGCTGCGCGGCGACCTTTTCGCGCCAAATGAACAATGCGAGCGAAACAATACCGACGCCCATCGTGCCGTAAATAAGCGGGTGAGTCCAACCAAAATGTGGTTGCTCAATCAATGCATACACAATCCCACCAAGGCTTAGTGCGCCTAAAATTGCCCCATACCAATCAATCTTTACGCGGGTCGACATATCACGCTCGTCTTGCAACTTCGCGAGCAAATACACCGTTACAGCAATCGGCAACACGTTCAGTAAAAAGATATAGCGCCATGATCCAAGGTCGACAAGTATACCACCCACAAATGGCCCAATCAGCATTGCAATACCTGTCCACGATGTCCAGGCGCCGATTGCCGCATGCTGCCGGTCCTTCGGTACGCGCGACATAATCAGCGCAAGCGAGCTCGGCACAAGTAGCGCACCCGTCACACCCTGCAGTAACCGGCCAATAATCAACAGTTCTTTGGTTGTCGCCGCAGCACAAAGGAGTGATGTCACGCCAAATCCGATCAGCCCGATCATCATCACACGTTTACGCCCAATAATATCCGAAAGCGACCCGGCTACGAGCATAAATGCACCGAGCGTAATCAGGTAAGCATCGACAACCCACTGTTGTGTTGACAATCCACCACCCAAGCTATGCTGAATTGCCGGTAGCGCCACATTCACGATCGATCCATCCAAAAATGCAATAATAGACGCAAGGATAGCAACAATCAAAACGAGGCGATAGGTAATTTCTTTCATACCTCAAGTATATCTCGTGTGCACAGATACAGCTAGTCGGTTTCAGCAGCAACTACCGGCGAAAACTGCGCCTGCTTGCACTGCCGTGATATCCAAATCTCAAACACAAGCACCGCATAGGGGATAGCATTGATCAATTCCGCTACTGTGAACTTCCACACGCTCCAGCCCATACTACGGTGCGCAAATAACACCACCAGCATATACGCGATCACAATCATCCCATGCGCCGACCCGCCAACCGCAATCGCCACGTCAGCAAGCGGCCAATGATTCACCTTGAACATAATGCCAATCAGTAGCATAGTCCAGCCAATCGTCTCTAAGATTGCCATCGTTTTAAATAACGACCATGCCTCACTTTCGACGAAGATTCCATCCATTTGGTGGTACCAGCGGGTAATCGTCGTTTTCGCGTCTTTCATACTTTTCAGTATACTAAATACATATGAGCGAGCCCAAACGTCCACTCAAGCCAAGCCAACTCGGCGCACTATATCCGCAGGCAAAGTCCTACGATGAACTGCGCGCCGAAAGGATATCCACGCAGAAAATTCGCGATTCGTGGCTCCCAAAGTATCCCAAATTACTCATTACAGTAATTATTTTGTCGCTCGGTATAACATTTTGGGGTATTCTCGAATTTATCCTGCCAAGCGTACCGACCAACCCAATGTTCGCCGTACCAATGGGAACCCTGCTCGGACTTGCCTGGATCTACGCACTCATCGGTAGTTTGTACAAAATCCGCAAACTACTCAATCAAATCGCGCTTAGTTCCGATGATCAATCTGGCGCAGACGTTTCACACGGTCGACGGTAGATGGGTGAGTACTGAACATACTCGCAAGTCCAGCTGTTGAAAACATATTGCTAAACATCAATGCTGAAGTCGCTTGCTCACTTGGTGATGGAGCGATAGGCGGTACATGCTGCTTCCAGTTTTCTAATTTCATGAGGGCAGATTCAAGATCCTTACCAGAACCTAGCTGATGCGCGCTGTGCTCATCCGCAAGATATTCACGCGAACGCGACACGGCCATCTGAATCACTATAGCAGCGATCGGTGCCAAAATCATCGCAGCAATACCGGCAATCGGATTACTATCTTCGCTATCGCGGTTGCCGCCAAACCAAAATGCAAATTCAGCAATATAGCTAATCGCACCGGCCATCGTTGCGGCAATCGTTGATACCAGCATATCGCGGTTCTTCACATGCCCCAGCTCGTGGGCGAGCACCGCACGAAGCTCGTTGTCATTCAAAATATCCATAATGCCCGCGGTTACGGCAACAGCAGCATGTTTTGGCGAACGGCCGGTCGCGAAAGCATTCGGAATATCCGTATCAACATAATAAAGCTTTGGCATTGGCATATTTTCTTGCTGAGCAAGCTCGGTCACGATCCGCTCAACTTGTGGGTAGCGGTTGCCAAGCGGCTTTGCGCCCTGCATCTTCAATACGATTGAGTCGCTCAACCAGTACATACCAATGTTAGAAATAGCAGCAAACCCTAAGGCGATTAACATACCGCTTTGGCCGCCCAGCAGGTACCCCACAAGCATAAATAGCCCTGTTAGCCCTGCCATAAGTAGTGTCGTCTTCAGTCCTTGTATCATATTACTAGTATATCGCATTAAGGTTAGTCCAACCTTAAAGAATGCCCGAAAATATGTCGTAATAAGTGATGTTCATTTGCCACCACAAGTGGTAAACTAACTATAAGCAGTAATATGACAAATTAGGGGGCATGGGAAAATCACACACCACAACGCGCTTCTGGCACCGTCGATCTAGCGAGACGGTAATATTAGTGTCACTTGTCGTTGTCATCCTCTGTGCGTGGGGACTTATTAGTGGCGCCACCGAGCTCAATCAGGCCGTACGCGTACCGCTTGTCGCTGGTGTTATTGGCGCAATTGCGCTCGTTATCGCGAGCGTAACCTACTTCATCACGCCGCTCCAACAGCTCAATCAGGCGGCAATCTTAAATTACGCACTTTTGCTTGCTACTATCACAACGCTTGTCGTTACAACAAACGGCATCAGCTCGACATTCTTAAGCCTGCTTATAGCCGCGCTATCGTTTGCCAGCTTTTTTGGTATTGGCGGTGTCATTATCGGAGCGTTGTCGCTCGCAGCATTCGTTGTTAATCAATACATATCCGGGATCATAACCCCAAGCCAGATCGTCGCAATTGCACTCCTTGGGGGCGTGCCGCTGATTGGTAGCTTCATCATCTGGGGTCGCCACGAAGGCGAGTCGGGCGACGACGAAACTAAAGAAGATCGTTCTTACCACGAGCTCGCCAGCGAGCTCAGCCAGGTATCAGGTAAATCAGAGGTAGTGATTAACGCCATTGGCGAAGGTGTCCTCGCGCTCGATGGGCAAGGGGTAATACAGCTCATTAACCCAGCCGCCGAACAACTCCTCGGCTGGAAAAAATCCGATTCGCTCAACCTCAGTTACAAATCAATCCTCAAAATGCTCAACAGCAAAAATCAAGAGGTAGACAGCGCAAACGACCCAGTTGCGCAGGCACTCAATACCAATAAAGCCGTTACGAGCGAGAGCTTTAGTCTGCAAACCCAATCTGGCAAATCATTCCTCGCTGCAATCACCGTTAACCCCGTCGGCCAGCTCGGCAAGGGTGTTATTGTTGTATTCCGTGATGTTACTGCCGAGAAATCCGATGAACGCCAGCGTGCCGAATTCATTAGCACCGCCAGCCACGAAATGCGTACCCCAGTCGCCAGCATCGAAGGCTACCTTGGTCTTGCACTTAATCCGGCAACTGCTAACATCGACGAAAAGGCCCGCGATTTCATCACCAAGGCACACGAATCAGCCCAGCACCTTGGCCGACTGTTCGCCGATCTTCTTGACGTTAGCAAGGCAGACGATTCACGTCTTAAAAACGACCCGAAGGTTGTCGACGTCGTACCATTTATTCACGACATCGTACAAGGTCTTGCACCAAAAGGAGTCGAAAAGGGGCTTCATGTTCTGTATAAGCCTATGCCAGATGAAGACGAAAACGACCACGACGGCGAACGCAAGCTGAACCCAGTATTTTACGCCAATGTCGACAACGACCACCTCCGTGAAGTTGTACAAAACCTCGTCGAGAATGCTATTAAATACACCCTCAAGGGCGATGTCGTCATTGACGTAACAGGTGACGATAGCCACATCACCATCAGTATTGCCGACACCGGCATCGGTATCCCGCGCGAGGACCAAGCGCACTTGTTCCAAAAATTCTACCGTGTCGACAACAGCGATACCCGCGAAATCGGCGGTACCGGCCTCGGCCTCTATCTTTGCCGCCGCCTCACCGAGACTATTGGCGGCCGCCTTTGGGTAGAGAGTGAATACAAGCGCGGTAGTACATTCTTTGTAGAAATCCCTCGCATTGATCACGATGAAGCACAACGACTTATCGAGCAGGCAAGCATCGAAGCAGAACGTGAAGCCGAGCTTGAACAGCAAGAGGTCATTCACGATGCAGAAGTAAAGCACGACGAATTCGAGGCAGCAACCGCCCCAGGCGCACCAATCCAGCCAGCAAGGCCGATTGATATCGTAACAGGCGCCTCAAGCCAGCCAATAATACAGCCGCCAACAGCAGCGACCACCTCAACGTTCACCCCGCAGCCCGCACCAGAGCCAGTGCAACCACAATACGCCGTACCGCAGAGTTATATCCTCTCGCAACCTGCAGCCGAGCCAATCATCGCAGCACCTGCAGCTCCAGTGTATGAACCAACCATTGTTGCGCCGCAAATAGAAATGGAGCCACCAATCACTCGCCACCCAGTTGTATCAACGGTAAATACGCCATTATCTGCAATCGAATCCAACCCTTCCCAGTATTTAACCCGCCGCGGCGCTGGCATCACCGTGCCACCTCGTCAATAAATAGGCTCGAGGGTATAGCATTTTTAACCACAAGCATCTACAATAGGAGACACGATGACCAAGATTTTGCTAGTAGAGGACGACAAGAGTTTACGTGAGATTTATGGCGTACGCCTCCTCGCGGAAGGCTATGATATCGTCTCTGCTGGCGACGGGGAAGAGGCGCTTGCGATGGCGATCAAAGACCGTCCGAACCTAATCGTCAGCGACGTTATGATGCCAAAGATCAGTGGTTTCGATATGCTCGATATCCTTCGCAGCACCACCGAAACCAAAGACATCAAGGTAATTATGATGACCGCACTCTCAAGTGAAGAGCAGCGTCAGCGCGGTGTCGCACTTGGCGCCGATCGATACTTGGTCAAATCTCAGGTTGGCATCGAGGATGTCGTGCGCACCGTGCACGAAGTTCTTGGTGATTCACTTATTCCAGGCGGCCAAGCGCCGCTTATGACGCCACGCCCAAGCGCGCCAGTTGCAGCACCAGCAACGCCAAGCATGCCAGCCGTAACGCCAGGGCCAGGGGCCGTACGCGATAGTGCAGTACCTCCTCGTCCGGCCATGCCAGCTACTCCTGCAACGCCAAGCATACCAACTCCACCAACACCGATGCCTGCAGCTCCGGCAACTACGCCTGCGCCAGTTACACCAAGCGCACCAGCTCCTATTTCTCCCGTAGCAGCTCCACCCGCACCTGCATCACATCTTCCAGCAAGCGTCCTCCCTGAGCCAACCGCACCATTTTCAACGCCACGCACGGGTTCAATGGCCGGTCGGGTAATCCAACCAATCTCGGGCGACAGCGAATCTACTCCAGACTTCAATCACCTCATGAATCAAGAGCTCAGTGATGGTCCAGCTACTCCTGCAACGCCAAGCATACCAACTCCACCAACACCGATGCCTGCAGCAGCACCAGCTCCGGCTCCTACAGCCGCCCCTACGCCAGCACTTCCAAACCTCCCGGTAATTCCCGTCACACCACCTGCGCCAGCAACAGGTCTTAGCTTCGAAGAGACGCCACGACCAAGCACACAAGCTCCAGCAACTCCTCCGTTGCCACCTATTCCACCAGCCCCTAATACTGGGCTATAATAGCCGGTATTATGGATAGCGACACAACGCGACTCAACAAACTACTCGCGCTACAGCTTGGCGTCTCACGGCGTGAAGCAGATATTTTAATTGATACCGGTACGGTTACTGTAAATGGTAAGGTCGCCGAGCTAGGTGCGCGCGCTAGCGAATCCGACACTATCACTGTTGCAGGTAAGCCAATCGCTGCCAAAAAAGCGCCCTATGTATATCTTGCGCTCAACAAGCCCGTCGGCTACGTCTGTTCACGCCGCCCGCAAGGGGAGAGTCCAACCATCTACAGCATCATTCCACACGAATATCATGCACTGAAGCCTGTTGGACGCCTCGACCGCAACAGCTCTGGGCTCATTCTTCTCACAAACGACGGCGATTTTGCATTCAAAATGACGCACCCTAAGTTCTCTAAGACAAAAGTCTACCATGTACGCATCGATCATGATCTCCAGCCGCTACACCAGCAAATGATTAGCGACTTTGGCGTCGACCTCGAAGACGGTCGTAGCCAGCTCACACTCGCTCGTCTCAGTGATGATCGCCGCGACCAGTGGGAAGTAACCATGAGCGAAGGCCGCAATCGCCAGATTCGCCGCACCTTTGCAGCCCTAGGCTACACTGTTAAAGAACTCCATCGCGTGCAATTCGGCAATTATGTCATCGGTGATATGAAGCCGGGCGAACTTGTCCCTGTTGATATTCGCTAGGTGATATATCCAGAACGTCACCTCTGTCGTGTAATTGACAGAATAGCATAAATAATATATAATGATACCGACCTTATCAGCGAGGATTAGGAGTACAGAGCGTTGACTACGGCCCCTATGACCAGGTGCGAGCTCTTGGGTAACATCACCAACGGCGCCGACAATGCCATCAAGGTGATCATTACCCACGATGAGAGCAAGCCCGGCACCCTTTGGTGGGAGTTGACCTATGAGGCGCACGGCGGCCCGAATGTCGTCAGCGAGCACGTGGAGATTGATTCCCTCAGAAAGGTTCTCCTCAAGGGCGACCTGCTGGTTCAGGACCAGCTGACCTTCATCGTCAGCGGCGAGAAGAACGCCCGACTGTACGTCGGCGCACTCTTCTCCTACGCGACACACATCGCCGTCAGCCTCCCCACAAAGGACGTTGAGGAGTTCTGCAACAACTTGCCGTAAGACAACACCGGGGAAGCCGCCTACAAAGCCGCTAAGCCCGATCTCGCTGAAAGGCACCTGGCCATACTCCGCGCACCAGCGGAGTATGGCCAGGACAGCCCATGAAACTTTTACGAATAGACGCTCAAGGGCGTCTCGTTTTATATATTCACCCCTGTTATATATTGACATAACTGCTAAAAAGATGTATGATATATTAGCCTTGTCAGCTACACGTGATCAGGGAGTACCGACAATGGAGAGCATTGTCAGACATACCGAGGGAAGAATTCGCGACGGCAACGAGGAGTCTCCGGCTTTCACTGTCGGGCTGCGATACAACATCGCTAACCCCCACGCCGTTGACGTCGAATTCCCCGGCGCAGACTCTGGCCCAAACGTCTGGACCATCGCGGTGTCGCTGTTCTATAACGACACCTTCGGTCCCCAGGCGCCCATCGGCGAGCAGGGGGTCGCCGTCACCTTCAGTCTGCCGCGCAACGAGGTTGCGATCCATCTGCGAGCCCCTGAGGGCAACGCAACAGTCATTCTGCCCGCCGATGAGGTCCTGTGCTTCGCCAAGAAAGTGCAAGGCCTCGTCACTCCTGAAGATGAGGAGATTGCAAGAAACCTCCTGGCAGCAAAGTTCAGCGCCCTTCTGGCGCAACAGTGATGCCACCCCAGCTGAAAGGCGCCCCGGCCACCTCCGCAACCAGTGGAGCGTGGCCGGGAAAGCCCAAGACTTCACAGCACCTCAAACACCCAATGCAGGTGTTTATTTTTTATCATAAGCACATTGACAAAAATAGTAATTAAGAGTATAATATAAAAGCCTCATCAGCCTAGGCAAGGAACGGAACCAATGGGAACCGAGTACACCCAAGCGACAACATGCATGGTCACCAGCGGAGGAAACCTCTCCGCAGCCGTGAGCGCCCAGCTGCACTTCGACGCACTCCAGCCGCTCGACTTCGCAGTGCGCATCTTCAACGACCTCAAGAGCGAGGACGAGAAGGAGCGCTGGACGATCCCCGTCAGCCTGTTCGACAAGCTGCGCGGGCTCGACAGCACGACAACGACCACCGAGGGCACGATCGAAGCCACAGTGATCTGGCACATGAGCTTCCTGCGCAAGCAGGTGCTCATCGAGTTCGACCTCAACGGCCGTCCGCCGACGACCCTGATGATCCCACGGCGCGACATCAAGCGCTTCATGAAGCTCATCAAGCAGATTCTCACCGAGGACCCGCAGGCCGTACCCGACTACCTCGACGGCGAGCGACTCCGGTTCATCGGTCGCTACTGATCGCCCCAGCTGAAAGGCGCCCCGGCCACCTCCGCAACCAGTGGAGCGTGGCCGGGAAAGCCCATGCCCAGACATTCTAAACCGCTTGCGCTCGCAAGCTTTTTTCATTTCTGTTATAATTACCTCTAATATGGCTTCAAAATTACCAACAGTTGCAATCATCGGTCGTGCTAACGCGGGCAAAAGCTCGCTCTTTAATCGTATGGTCCGCTCACAGCAGGCAATTGTTGCTCGCGAAGCCGGTACAACTCGTGATAACGTCCTCGGCAAGGTGAGCTATAGCCGCCGTAACGCTGGCGAAGACGGCCAAACCGGCGAATTCTGGCTTGTCGACACCGCGGGTCTTAAGGATCCTAACGACGAATTCGAAGCAGGCATCCAAGACCAGATCCAGGAAGCTGCGGATGCCGCCGATGTCATCTTGGTAGTCGTTGACAGCACCGAATACCCAGGCGATGAAGATCGCATCGTTGCCAAAAAGGCTCTTAAGAGCAAAAAGCCAGTAATTCTCATCACCAATAAAGCCGATCTCAAAGACGCTATTCATAACGACGAATTCCGCCGCCTCGGCATCAAAGATATCATCCGCACCAGTGCCGAGCACAATTCTGGCGTTAGTGACGTACTCGACCGTATTGCCGAAATCATCCCAGAAGCCCACGAAACAAAAGCCGACGATATTCTTCGCGTCGCCCTTATTGGTCGTCCGAACGTAGGGAAGAGTCACTTATTCAATACGCTCGCAGGCAAGCAGCAAGCACTCGTCGCTAACGTTGCCGGGACTACTCGCGACCTCAACCGCGTGCAAATCAACTACCATCAGCAGACTATCGAACTTGTCGATACTGCCGGCATCCGCCGCCAGGGCAAGCAAGAGGTAGGCATCGAGAAATTCTCAGTCCTCCGCACCCTTAACGCTATCGAAGAAGCAGATATTTGTTTCCTTTTGATGGACGTCAACGAGCTCAACGTGGCCCTCGACCAAAAGCTTGCAGGCATCATCGCCGAAGCAGGCAAGGGACTCGTACTCGTCGTCAGCAAGTGGGATAGTGTCATGGATAAAGACGCCTTCACTCGCGACGCACTCGCACCAAAGATTGCACATAATTTTGACTTCGTACCATGGGCGCCACTTATCTTTACAAGTAGCGTTACTGGCCAAAACGTCACGAAACTTTTTGACCTCGCCATCGACATCCGCACTCGCCGTGAGCAGGAGACCAAGACTCGCGTTCTTAACGATCTCCTACAAAAGGCTGTTGCAAAACACCCACCTGCAGGCCTCAAAAACACCCATCCAAAGCTTCGCTACATGGTGCAAACCGACACATTGCCACCTTGGTTTGTCGTGTATGGTTCAAACCTCAAATTCATTCACTGGAGCTACAAGCGCTACATAGAGCGCCTCGTTCGCGAAACCTACAACTACTCTGGCACGCCAATTAAGTTTAGCTACCGCGATGAAAAGCAAATCAAGAGCAACAAAGAACGTATCTCTAAAGGCCTAGAACCAGTCACGAAGGCCTACAAGCAGCGCAAAGAAGCTGAAAAGCTACAAGCAGAAAAAGACGCAAGGGAAGAGGCAAATTAAAAGAGCCGCTGCACTGATCTCGGGTCCGGCTGCCACTCACATGGCAGCCGGACCCGAGAAGCGCGAGGCGGCTCAGGCGGCCGTTTTCTCAGAGTTGTGACGAGTACGCGACCTCCAGGCCGCGACGATCATGGTGAAGCCGATGGACAGCAGCACGCCAGCCACCAGCAGGCCGGTGGACACCTGAGCGATGCCGGCGTTCGTCATCGTCGTGCCGCACAGCGCGGTCATCTGCCTGCTGTCGAACAGCGTGCTCATTGCCAGCCATGCGACATAGGTCGCAACGGCGAGCACCAGCACACCGGCAGCAGCAAGAGCCTTCGACGTAACCTTCACGGGGGGACTCCATTCGGTCGATGCATCATCACGGCGACGACACATTAAGATATATTATACCAAGACATAAGCATTATGTCAATACTATGCACTAAGCGCGTTCGGCAATGTGCGATATACTAAAGGAAGATATGAAACTCATCTTTGCCCAAGGTAATCCCGGCACACAGTACACCGCAACCCGTCATAATGTCGGCTTTTTGCTTATCGACCAACTAGCCAAAGAGTGGGGCGCTACATTTAACCCCAAACCAAAGCTCAAGGCAGATATTGCTGAAGCCTCTGTAAACGGCGAGAAAGTACTGCTCGTTAAGCCAACGACATTCTACAACGAAACCGGCCAGACCGCCCGTCTATTGCTCGATTTTTATAAACTCACATCAAAAGACTTTCTCATCATTCATGATGACCTTGCACTACCCCTCGGTACTATCCGCACCCGCCTTGGCGGCAGCGATGGAGGCAACAACGGCCTCAAATCACTTGCAGCGCATATTGGAACAGACACTGCTCGTATTAGAGTAGGCGTCTGGGTTGAGTATCATCACGGCGCCGACAAAGTCGGCATCGTACTCGGCAAATTCAACCATGACGAGCAAAAAGAGCTGGCAAGCGAACTCCCAACAGTCCAGCGTATCACCCAAGATTTTATTGCAGATAAATTCGAAGTAACAACGCACAAGTCACAAAAAGGAGAATAGCCCCCGCCGGCAATGGCGAGGGCTACCCCTTGTGACTGTTGTGGGTGAACGGTGAACGAGCAACGCTAGTTGTCGCCGAACCCCCGAGGGAGGTCCTTGTCGAGTTCATCGTCGCTGTCGATGGCGAAGCGCATCTGCTCGCCCTGCCACTTACTGGCGAGCTCGATCAAGACCACCCAGCCACACCAGAAGGGAATGACGAAGAAGTAGATCAGGGTTCCCGTGACCATGAACGCAAGAAGCGTGAGTGCGGCCATACCCTGAAGCATCCTGCGTCGGATGTACTCGTGCCGGCTTTCCGGCAACCCAAGGCGCGACGTCTGCGTCGCGAAGTGCCTTCGCACCCACGACTTTACCACGCCCTCACGGTATGGGGGATCAAACCTAATGATGCTCATCAAACACCAACTTTCACTAAGGGGCTGTACGCCCAGGTTACCAAGCAATACGTAATCGAACTATACAATAAAGACAATAAATATGCAATTACATCACGCGCGTCACAAAGAACATTGTCAAAAGCCCCAAGACAGTAAGAAGGATGGTGGAATATGATGAATGTTTTGAGTGCGCCTCAGGCAAAATCTCACTGGTAGAGATATAGAGCAAAAAGCCCGCAAAGAAGCCAAGGTAAATCACCAGTAGGTTATCCGGCAAGTGGAAAAACAGGGTAGAGAATGCACCGAGGATTGGTGCCAGTGCATCAACGAACAACATAATACGTGAGCGCCTCGTACTGTTACTATTCACGAGCATCAGATTCACCGTATTAAGCCCATCGCTAAAGTCATGGGCAATCACTGCAATCGCAACAGCAATACCAATTGCACCGCCTGCTTGGAACCCGAGTCCAATCGCTACACCATCCAAAAAGCTGTGGCCAGCCAGCGCCAGCGCCGATGCTACGCCCACATTTGGATGTTTATGCACCTCATACTCGTGCTCTTGTGATTCGTGAATCAAGATAGACTTCTCGACAATATGAAAGGCCATGAAGCCCACTACAAGTGCCAGCATCGGCCATATTGTCTCAACTTTAGTCTGCTCAACTAACTCAATAATTTCAGGTAATAAATCAAAGGCAACGACACCCAAAAGCACGCCAGCAGTGTAGCCTAAAAATCGATGTAGTTTGTCACGAAAACGCAGAGCTGTCAAACCGCCCGCAAGAGTTGAGAAAAATGTTGTAATAGAAAGAAGAATCGGAAGCATTAGGTTTATTGTACCTGATTATTTCTGGCAACCAAAAAGCGCCAGGTAAGGGTGGGCATCACCTGGCGCCATTTGGACCCTTCATCCCACCCTGATCGGGCATAGCGTGACCCACCTCACAACATATGGAGGTCCGCCGGATAAAGGGGTTAGTATACGCACTAAAGCTTGTCTAACGGTGATGTAGTGGAGGGTAGAATACTGCATCACACCGTAGTGCGCAACCTAACATAAGTAGAATTTCCTGTTAGGGAAATCCTGTTAGAATAGGGGGTATAAGGTACTTGATGTGCCTCTCGGTCATCAATCGTATCTCATATTATCATACCTTTTCATTTATGTCAACACTTAGCGCAATAAAACAACATGAATATCAATAGCACATCACCAGATAAGCATAAGTTCCTAAAGGTGTTAGCAAAAATTGACAAGCCGGTTAAAACAGTTTTCTACAGTGGTGATATACCGAGTACGCGTATACCCACCGTTGCCATTGTCGGGACCCGCAAACCTACTGCCTACGGCAAAGAAATAACATACAAATTAGCAGCTGATTTAGCCAAAAAAGGGGTTGTTATCGTCAGTGGCCTAGCTCTTGGCGTCGACGGCATTGCCCATACAGCCGCGTGCGACGCGGGTGGAATCACAGTTGCCGTCCTACCATCAGGCCTTCCGCGCATATACCCATCCAGCCACCGCGGACTTGCCGAGCGTATCCTTGAAACGGGTGGTGCACTCATAACTGAATACGAAGAAGGCATGACGAACGCCTACCAAAGCAACTTGCTCGCACGCAACCGCATTGTCTCAGGACTTGCCGACGCCATCTTAATTACCGAAGCCGCCGCTCGAAGTGGCACGCTGAATACCGCAGCGCACGCACTCGCCCAGGGTAAAGAAATCTTTGTTGTACCCGGGAACATAACGAGTCCTATGAGCGCCGGGTGTAACGCACTCATTAAACAGGGTGCACATGTCGCAACCGTTGCAGATGATATTATTGAACATATCGCTCCACAGCTCTTGCAGCAGCAAACTCAGTTCAACCTTGGCAGTAACCCCGCTGAGTCGGCAATTATTACCGAGCTACAGGCTGGCCTACGCGACGGCGATGAAATCCAACGCAAAACAGGGCTATCCTCGACCGAATTCAATACCAGTCTCACTATGCTTGAAGTACAGGGAACAATCCGGGCACTCGGCGCAAACCAATGGACGCTTCTCTAGTAGCTATTGACAAATATAAGCATTATTGATATAATATAAATCACAACTCGGTACCAGACCGGACGCACCACCCGACAACCCGTTAGGATAAGGCTCAGATGAACTTTTTGAAGCGTTACGCGCTACTCATCGCAGCAGCACTCGTCGTCGCCCTCGGCGCCACTCTCGCGATCACCGGCGTCCTGCCGAAGACCGACAAGGCGCAGGGAACCCAGTCCGACCCCGACATCAGCAGCTCGAAGTACCCGGCACCCAAGGTCGTGAACTCCGTGCCGCCCGCTCAGGCACTCGCGAAAATCACCAACCCCGGCGCCATCCCGGCGCTGAGCGAGGTGAACACTCCGTGCCCGGAGGGCGAGTCGCACCAGCCGCATCCCGCCGACCGTCCGTCCCTCCAGGACGACGGCAAGGGCGCCCAGACGTTCGCCGACATGCCCACCAACCCCAGCACCGACACCTACAAGTGCGCCATCGGGCGCGCAAAGGCCGCGGGCTACTACGTGGTCGACAACTCGGTCAAGTGCGACGAGGATGTCATCAGGCTGCTCGACCCCGCCAGCAACACGGAGCGGAACTTCCGCCCGTTCTGCATGGGCATCAGCCAGGCCAGCGACGCGAGCTGCAAGGTCACTCTGGTCGTCACCGACTACGAGGGAAACTTCCTCTGGGACCAGCAGCCCGACCTGTCGCGGCTGCAGGACTTCCGCGCTGACGGCATCCGCAACGACAGCGCCTACGCCGGCTGCTGAGCTCCTCCCAACGGGCATCCTGCCCCGGAAAGTGTCCCTACCAGGGGGTGCCGCCCGGGGCACTTTTCGTAGTTGCTTGCATTTTACTCGTAAGCGCGTTACTATAAGCCACTGTAATTTGGCATTGCACGTCATTAACTATATAGTGAATAGAGCTTATGAGTAAAAACCTAGTAATCGTTGAGTCTCCAGCAAAAGCAAAAACTATCGAGAAATACCTCGGTAGTGATTTTACCGTACTCAGTTCCGTCGGCCACATCCGCTCAATCGCGAAAAAAACCAAGGATGGTACACCGCCAATCGATGTAAAGAATGGGTTTAAAACAACCTACGAAGTCGATAGCGAAAAGAAAAAGATCATCACAGAGCTAAAAAAACAGGTAAAAGCCGTCGGCAAAGAAAACGTCTGGCTCGCAACCGATGAAGACCGCGAAGGAGAAGCTATTGCATGGCACCTTTGCGAAGTACTCAGCCTCGACCCGCTCACCACAAAACGAATCGTATTTCACGAGATCACCAAAGATGCGATCACCCACGCCGTGGCAAATCCACGTACGATCGATATGAAACTTGTTGAAGCCCAACAAGCTCGTCAGATTCTAGACCGCATCGTAGGTTTTGAGCTCAGCCCAGTAGTATGGCAGAAAGTACCGGGAGGTAAGTCCGCTGGTCGCGTACAAAGCCCCGCTGTACGCCTATTGGTTGAGCGTGAACGCGAAATCCGTGCGTTCGAAGGCAGCAGTCAATTCCGCGTTACTGCGGTGTTCACTCATGATGGTCAAGAGTTTAAGGCCGAGCTAGGCAAGCGCTTCGACAGCGAAGCAGCGGCAGTCAAGTTCCTCGAAAGTCTCAAGGGCGCAAACTTTGCCGTTAGTGACATCACTAAAACTCCAGGAACACGCAACCCAGGCGCGCCGTTCACTACAAGTACCCTGCAGCAAGAGGCTAACAGCAAACTCGGTTTCGGCTCGAAGGCGACGATGGCCGCTGCGCAAAAGTTATACCAGGCCGGTAAGATTACTTACATGCGTACCGACAGTGTGAATCTTTCAGGGCAGGCAATCGCGGCAGCAACCGACTACATCACCAAAACTTTTGGTGCGGAATACAGCGCAGTACGCAAGTTCAAAACCAAAGCAGCAGGCGCCCAAGAGGCCCACGAAGCCATCCGCCCAACAGATATGTCGGTCGAAAAGGCGAGCAGCAGCGAGTACGACCAAAAGCTCTATGACCTTATCCGCCGCCGCACGCTCGCAAGCCAAATGGCACCGGCAAAACTCGAAAACACCACTATTACGATTACTATTTCAACTGGGAAAGAAGTCTTCACTGCAAAAGGCCAGGTGATTACCTTCGATGGATTCCTCCGTGTATACGGTGCAAGCAAAGACGAAACCTTGCCAGCGCTCACCGCACATGACGAAGTTGCACCAAACGACATTACCGCGCGCCAAACATTCGCGAAACCACCAGCACGCTACACAGAAGGTAGTCTTGTAAAGAAGCTCGAAGAGCTCGGCATTGGCCGCCCAAGTACCTACGCAACAATCATTGACACCGTCCAAACGCGTGGCTATGTGGAACGCGGCGAAGGTGAAGGTGAGCCTCGTGAAGTCATCGTGCTACAACTTCAAAAGGGTGACATAAACCGTGAAATCGTTGAAGAAAAAACCGGCTCAACTAAAGGTAAGCTTGTGCCAACCCCAGCGGGTGAGCTGATTGCCGACTTCTTAGGTGACCATTTTGGGCAAGTTGTTGATTACAAGTTCACCGCAAATGTTGAGGAAGAATTCGACCAAATCGCCGAAGCAACCCGCCCACGTAACACTATGCTCGAAAGCTTCTACAAGCCATTTCACAAGCTCATCGAAGAATCAGGCGGCATCGATCGCAGCACTGTCGGTGCAAACCGTGAGGTAGGCACAGACCCTAAAACCGGTAAGCCAATCCTCGCACGCTTCGGCCGCTTCGGGCCTATGCTTCAGCTTGGGGCTACTGAAGGCGATGAGAAGCCACAGTTCGCTCCAATGCCACGTGGCGCCCGTGTCGAGACCGTCACGCTCGAGCAAGCCCTTGAAGCATTTAAACTCCCACGCCTCGTCGGCGCAACCGAAGACGGCCAAGACATTAAGGCAAATGTGGGTCGCTTCGGGCCTTACATTCAGGTAGGTAAACTCTACGTGAGTCTCAAAGAAGACGACCCACGCGATGTCACCGAAGCAAAGGCACGCGAACTCTACGCAGCCAAACTACAGGCCGAGCGTGAAAAAACAATTGCCGACTTTGGCGATGTAAAAATCCTCAACGGCCGCTTCGGCCCATACATCACCGATGGTAAGAAGAATGCCAAAATCCCTAAAGATTCTGACCCTAAAGCGATTACCGAAGAAGAAGCGAAAAAAATCATCGCTGAGACTCCAGCACGTAAGCCACGCACACGTGGGCGTAAATAAGAACTAAACCATCACAATTCTAAATAATCTCAGCCTCATACCTCTTGGCAATAGGCGTCAGATCAGGCGCGCCAAACTCCTGCTCGAAGTGTCGGAACCGCGCCACCTTTGCTTCACCAAATTTCGCAAGTTTCCCAGCATAGGTATTTGCCGTCATAAACTTCGGTGGATCCGTCTTCGTATGGAACTTATCTGCATACATCACCAGCGTCTCCTCTGGCGTCTCGGCAAAATAATCCGCTGGCGGGATAGGCAGGTGATCCTCTAAAATCTCTTGCTCAGTCAAGCCGACACCGGTATGGTGCGAGGCAAACCGGCAAAGATACTCTTCGAAACCCTCCTCCCTCAAGAGCACATAACCCTCTGTGCCATGCTTGATATATACAGGGTGGTCAATCTCGCCATTCGGCAAGTACAACCGATACACGCCAATATCATGCAGGAGACACGCGACCTTCACGAGATCACGATCGACAGCTAACCCCGATTTCTCAATAAGCTGCTCAGCAATCTCCCAGACAATCTGACAGTGAGTAAACACTAAGTCAAAGGCCGCCTGCGAAGGTGCGTATTTTTTGTGTAAAGCAACAATTTCATCGTACGTAGGGAGCTGTTTCATATCTATTATTATACCGTGATTTAATTTCTGGACATTTTTTCTAAAAAAGTAGTTGATATAGTAAAAATATAGGAGTATAGTTGTCCGTTGGTAGTGCAGTACAGTCCGCTTCGTTCAAAGAGTTCCCGGAGGATGATCCACGTGGGAGTACAGCTGTTCGTCGCGACCGTCTTCGCCCTGTACGTGACGTTCGTCGCGCAGGCCGTCTACGACGGGATCCGTGACCGTATGCAGTTCAAGACCGCTCCGGTGACGGCCGTCGAGATCATCGGCATCGTCATCGCCGGCGCGGCCGTGATGGCCATCGGCTACGACGCGATCGGTGCGGGCATCATGCTGGGCGGCCTGCTGGCCCTCGGCGCGATGAACCTCATCTACATGAGCGCCCGGCAGTCCCAGCCCGCCGTCACGGTCGCACACCGCACCCAGTAGACTTACCGCGCGCCCGCCCAGGCGCCCTCGGTCTACTAGCCTCCGCCTCCTGGCCCTAATCGGCTGGGAGTGCGGGGGCTTTTCGTTATTTACGATATTTTATGATATAGTAATATTCCACTTTAACATTCTGACGCACTCGAAATAACAGAGGTAATATTTGACAAGAAATGGGAGTATGGTTAGCCTTACCATACTTCTACTCGAAAAAAAGTCTAAAAAAAGTATTTACCATAAGCGTCGATATTGTGGTACAATAGTGTTAGAAAGATTTGGGGTTTGACAACTAATAAGTTTTGTATTATAATCATACCTAGATTTGAATATTAAACCATCTAATATTCCCCAGTGGTGAGGCAGGGGGCGGAGAGTTCTATAGCCATGAGCGAGTCGGTCACGACAGATACAGCAGCAAGCCTTAAGACCGCGGTCCAGGATATTCTGACATCAATCGATCAAGAGCGTGAGCGTGAAATTATCACACGCCGCTTCGGTCTCTTTGATCGCAAGGAAACACTCGAGCAAATCGGTGAGCTCCTTGGCATTACCCGTGAACGCGTCCGTCAGCTTGAAAAGGCAATTCTTATTCGCCTCAAGATCGCAGCAGACGAAGGTAAAATCCCTGCTGTCCATGAAATTGAACGCATGATCGTACGCGATCTCTCAGAAAACGGCCGCGTCGCTCGGGTTCAGGATATTGCAGCACGCATTGCGAGCAAAAACCCAAGCAACGAAACCAAAGCGCGCATCTCATTTGTTGCTGAACTCTCACCGCGTCTCGTTGTTATCAACGAAAACGACAACTACTACCAGGGTATCGGCATCGCCGAAAATGGTGACGAAAAGAAAATCCGTAGTAGCGTCGATGAAATTGTAAAAGCGGTCAAGAAACACGGCGAACCAATTGATATCGAAACACTCCACGCTGCGCTTAACTACGAAAGCCCGTCACAGGTTCGCGCTCTTGCAAGCCTCGCAAAGAGTCTTGCAAGCCTAAAGGATGTATGGGGTCTCATCAAATGGCCAACAGTTAACCCAAAAAATATCCGTGACAAAATCTACGTAATTCTTGCGGACAACGAAAAGCCAATGCACTTTAGCGACATCGCTAAAAAGATCAAAGATAGTGACTTCAAGCGTAAGGATGTCACCACTCAGGCTATTCATAACGAACTTATCAAAGATAAGCGCTTCGTGCTCATCGGCCGCGGTATCTACGCCCTCGACAGCTGGGGTTACACCAAGGGCACCGTCAGTGATATCATCACCAAGGTTCTCAAGAAGGCGGGCGAACCCCTTCACCGCGATGAAATCGTCAAGCGAGTACTCAAGAGCCGCCAGGTAAAGGAAACGACTATTCTCCTCAACCTCCAGTCAAAGCAAGAGTTCAAACGTGTAGCAAAAGCTACCTACACACTCGCCGACGAACCAGCTAAAAAGTAATCGCAACCAGCATAAAAAGAGAAGGACCCTAGAAATGACACTAAGGGTCCACTTTTTATGAAAATGGCCGTAATTTTCACTCCAGCAGATGACGGCTAAGCTTGCAAAATTAACAGAGGTATGATATACTAACCGAAAGATAATTATGTCATTCATCCTCACTTTCATCAACATTTTGCTCCAATGGTACATATGGCTCCCAATTGTGCTTATTTTGGCGTTTATGACCTGGCGTAACTATCAACGCGTTGATATCGTGAAGGATATCGAAACAGTCCTGCTTACACTCGAAATCCCACGAGCAAACGATAAATCCGAGCTTGCAGCCGAACAAATGTTTGCCAGTCTCCACGGTATCTTGCGCGATGCTAAAGAATTAAAGGCAAATAACGGCTATCAAGAACACCTTAGCTTCGAGATTGCATCTGTTGGCGGAAGTATCCAATTCTACGTCTGGACGCCAAAATCCCTACAAAATTTTGTGGAAGGGCAGATCTATGCTCAATACCCTCAGGTACAAATCCACGCTGCGGATGAAGATTACACCTCTCACGAGCGCCACCACAGCGTCACCTACACAACTGAAATCACACTATCAGATAAAGAATTTCTTCCAATCAAGACGTTTCAAAGCTTCGAAGTTGACCCACTTGCAGGCATCACTGGTACACTGGCAAAGCTCGAGAATACCGACGAAGAAATCTGGATTCAGATGCTCGTACGCCCGGTAGAAGACGACTGGCATAAGGCAGCCGACGCCTGGACTCGCTCGGTGAAGTCTGGCGGATTCAACCTCTTCGGCGGCAATGGCGGCGGCACAGCAAAATACTTTGCTGGCCTTTTTGAAGTGCTTTGGGCACCACCTGAGCAAGGGAAGGGCGGTGCAACAGCTGAAATTTCAGAGCGCAACAAAACCCGTATCGCCGAAGCCGAGAAGAAGGCAACCAAACTTGGCTACCAGGTAAAAATCCGCATTGCATATCTCGGTGAAAATGTATCGGATGCAAAACTCCGCATGCAGGGGATTGTCGGTACATTCAAACAATTCAACAGTACCAACCTCAATGGCTTCAAGAGCTCAAACGATAGTTTTGCAAAAGAAGCGCTACAAAAATACCGTATGCGCCTATTTGCAGATCGTGGATATCTTATGAATATTGAAGAAGTAGCCAGTGTATTCCACCTCCCACATACTAACGTGGAGACTCCAAACATTGTGTGGGCAAGCACTAAAACTGCCGAGCCACCAGCCAAACTACCTGTACTCACCGGTGATCCTGCACACGACGAAAACATCTCTGCCTTCGGTATGACAAACTTCCGCGGCGTTAATCACCAGTTCGGCATGATGCGCTACGACCGTTCACGTCATGTATATATCATCGGGCAAACCGGTGCTGGTAAATCTGGTCTACTGGAGCTCTTCGCCCTAAGTGACATCTTCCATGGCCAAGGCTACGCGATTATCGACCCGCACGGTGACTTTGCGATCAACAACATGCGCTTTATCCCAGGCTCACGCCTAGAGGATGTCGTCTACTTTAACCCAGCAGATACTCAGTACCCGCTCGGCTTTAACCCTCTCGAGGTCACTAATCCATCACAAAAGACCAACGTGAGTTCAGAGGTTATCGGTGTGCTGAAGCGTATGTTTGGTGAATCATGGGGCCCTCGCCTCGAATACATCTTGCGCTACACGATTCTTGCGCTCCTCGACCGCCCAGAGACAACCATGCTTGATATCACACGCATGCTCACCGACAAGAAATTCCGCAAAGACACACTCAGCTACTGTACTGACACCGTGGTACTACAGTTCTGGAATGTTGAGTTTGCCAGCTGGACCGAAAAGTTCCAGGCCGAAGCCATCGCCCCAGTACTCAACAAGGTAGGTGCGTTCACCGCCAACCCTGTAATCCGTAACATCATTGGGCAACCAAAGAGTACCTTTAACATTCGTCAGATTATGGACGAAGGCAAAATCCTTGTCGTAAACCTCTCTAAGGGTCTCATCGGTGAAGATAATGCTGGTATTCTTGGTGCCTTCCTTGTAACTAAGATTCAGCTTGCCGCAATGAGTCGTAGCGATATCCCCGATATCAAAGACCGTCGCCCGTTTTACCTCTACGTGGACGAGTTCCAAAACTTTGCTACAGATTCATTTGCAACGATTCTTTCTGAGGCCCGTAAGTATGGCCTTAACCTTACCGTCGCCAACCAGTACATTTCACAGATGAGCGAAACCGTACGCGACGCCGTATTTGGTAACGTCGGCACAATGATCAGCTTCCGCGTCTCCGCCGACGACAGCCCAATCCTTGCTAAGCAGTTCGAGCCACAATTTGAGCCCAATGACCTCCTTCAGATGCACAACCGAAACTTCATTCTCAACATGGTGATTAACGGCGAAAAAGCGCCTGCATTTAGCGCTAAAACGCTCAATCTGCCTCCAGCTCAAGACGACAACACTGGCCGCATTATTCAGTGGACTCGCGAGTACTACAGTCGCAGTCGCGAAGACATTGAAAAAGATATCTCTGAACGCATCTTGCCACCAGAGAATCTCACCGTAAAGCGCCCAGGCCCTGCCTACACGCCACCCAAAAGCCCAGAGCAGCGCGAACAAGAACGCCTCGAGAAAGAAGCCGCAGTGCTCGAGCAGGGCAAAACTTGGCAGATTAGTAATGTCACCCCAGACGAAGTAAATACAGCGCTCCAAGCCGCGAAAGAAGAGGGGAGTAAGACCGCCGAGATTACAGAGGTAATACAAGGCGCTCATAAAGCACCCACCGAAGCAATCGGTTCCGGTACCGAAGAAAAGCCAAAGAAAAAACGTTCACGCAGCCGCAAGCGTAAGAACTCGAGTACTTCGCCAGAAGCTAAAAGCGGGGAAGTAAAAACAGGCGAAAGCACCCCTTCTCCTGCTCAAAATGAGCCAAAGCAAAAAGAATCAAGTGATTCTGGCATGCTCTCTATTCGCTAACCTCTAGACACCGGTTACGCTTACCTGTACGCTATAGATAATGTTTGACCCAGCCCAAATACTTAACAATGCGAGCGCTGTAAGTGCCTTGATTATCATTGGGCTCGTCATTTTCGCCGAGGCTGGGCTCTTAGTCGGAGTACTCCTGCCTGGCGATACGTTACTCATTCCCGCTGGGCTGCTTGCGGCCGAGGGCAAGCTCTCACTCGCTGGCGTACTTCTCATCGCCTGGCTTGGCTCAGTACTCGGTAGCGAAACCGGCTATTACGTAGGGAAGAAGACAGGTAAACGCATCTTCCGTAGACGGAACGGCCTCCTCTTCCGTCAAGAGTATCTGGCAAAAGCGCACAAGTTCTATAGTAAACATGGCGGCAAAGCCATCCTGATTGCCCGCTTCCTACCATTCATCCGCACCTGCGCACCACTCGTTGCCGGTGCTACAAAGATGGATCATCGCACATTTATGATATTCAACATCATTGGCGGCGGCATCTGGGTTGCCGTTACCGTGCTCGCTAGTTATTGGCTTGGTAGCACCATTCCAAGCATTGGCAACTACATTCTACCAATTATCGCCCTAATACTCATCTGTGCAATGATGCCTACGCTCCACAAGCTCCTACGCAGCCAAAAGCGAACAGGCAAGCGACGTAAATAGACCTTTTATTATAAGTTGGTGTTCTAAGACATATAGAACAAAAGTAGAACATTATTAGTTATGGAAAAATAAAGCACACAGAGTAATACGATGCTGGATTTTGATATAAGACTAAAGCCTAATAAGCCAAACTCAAAATCATAGAAAAGCTCGGGGCCAGCATAGGCAGGGTAGAAACATAAAAATAAATGCATAAGGCAGCATAAGAATGAGCTAAAATCGCCAGAATAGGATGGATACACATTCATGTTTCAGGTACATATCTTACGTCGCACAATGTTTGTTTTACGACATACAATATATAAACTATAGATGAATCAGCATACCTTTAATTAGAGTGCTATTTACTGGACATATCTAGTACAAGACACTTTCAAGGGGAGCTCTATCTACTTTGTGTGTCATAACTCCTTTGCAAATACATTTAGTTGATGTGTAACATCATTCAAGTATCACAAGCCGGCGTAGAACAAGTCATACTGTAGCGTTCACAGCAACAAACGTCGCATTGCAGAGTTTTCCACAGCAATTATCATAGATTTGCATTTTTTAGTTTTTTATTCCCCCCTATCCTTTTTCCCTACTTTTCTCTAGGTATTTGCAATTACCCTACTTTCATAGTGCAGTATATATTTTTCATATACGCCAAAATAGAACACAAATAGAACACTCTCCCAAGCGGTGAGGAGAGCCACCCTATTGGTAGTACGCTCGTCCGCTAATACGGACATCAAGATATTTGGGTGTTATGCCCTTGCTTGCTAAGTATCGTACGGCTCGCGCCGTGTCCTCTGCCTGATCGGCCGCTGGCCGGTCAACGCTGATCTTCACCGAGTAGGCCAACCCCTGTATAGATACAAGCAACTGATGCGTAGTGTCTGCTGGCAACACTACTTGGCTAACCATGAGACCTTGCTCATGTAAATGTCCAATAATAAGACCAATAAAGCCCAGAAAACGATTACTCGCAAGTACTTGGTTATTGACCGTTTGTATGCCAGTCTGATCAACAACTTCAACGGTAGGGTCGGCATAATAATTGCGCGCAAACGCCACACCATCTTCGTCAACATACAAACGCGTAGTGCCAGTCTTCCAGCTTACTACAGGTTTACGCATGCTCACCGTGAGTGTTGCAATACCAATCTGGCGGCGTGTGGCATCAAGCGAAACATGACTAACTTCAGGGAACCCATGGCTTTGCAAATAGGCTCCTACGGCACCTGCATTGAAACTAGCACGATTACGTTCAAACGGATGTGAATTCAAGTAATGCTCGACTTCGTCGGTATATGGTTTTGTATTAAGTGGTTGTGAAGCACCATTATCAGTGATAATCTTCACGTCAACAATTGATTGCCAAATCATCCACATAAGCCCAATGACAACAACAAAAACTGCGAAAAGCGCCACGCCTAAACGACGACGATGACGACGCAAATGATGCGCTTGCACACGCGTCGATTGCAACTCAGAATTATGCTCATTCACACTCGCTACTCCCGGCGACAAGCTTCCGGTAAGCGTACGGTTGCGTCGAAAAGCATAGCGCTGCGAGTCATCAAAGTCAGCAGTCGCCCTACCCTTTTCGCGCATAAGAGCAGTACGTCGACCTTGTCTTTGTTGTTTTTTTCGCAATAAGTTCATAGAAGCCTTCTTCCCTACATTGTAGCAGGGCTCCCTTTGTCTACCTAATTGCGCTTATGATAAGTTTTGCCAAGTCTTGCGCAGCATTCGGCCGAGCAAATCGGTATAAGTTTCGTGCCAATACTTCCCGCCGTTCTGCATCACTACAAAGGTGCAGCAACAAATCGGCAAATGAGTCATTTTCACCAAGTGTTTCACTATCATCTACAATCTCAGCTGCATCTGCCGCCTTGTAAACTTTAGCATTTTTCAATTGATCACCAAGTGAGCGCGCCGGAATCATCACCACAGCCTTACGTAAGCCCGCAAGTTCCTGCATAAACGTTGCACTACCGCGCGCTACCACAACATCCGCTGCACCTAAAACTTCGTGCATGTTCTCAAATACAAATGGTACCGCCTTGAAATTAGAGTACTCTGATTCCACGTCAGCAACCATGTCATAATTCTTTTTACCCGCAATATCGTAGATAGAAATATGCGCTTTAGCAAGCTGTGGCGCAACACGCACCATGCCTTGATTGATCCACGCCGCGCCGAGACCGCCGCCTGTAGCAACAATCAATTTCTGGTTCGCGTTAAACCCAAGTTTCTTCTTCAGTTTTGACTGCTCGTCATCGCTTACTGGACGGAACCCTTCAGCAATTGGTACGCCCGTATAGTGTGACTTGCGTGAATCATATGGGTAATTATCAAGCGGCGAGCCCGTTGCAATTACCTTTGCAAATCGTGAAAGTATACGGTTCGTGAGGCCGGGTCGCGTATCAGAATCATGGATAACCAGGGGTACGCGTAGCAACCACGCCGCGATACCGAGCGGCAGGCAGACGTAGCCACCCTTTGCGAATACCACATCAGGGCGATGCGCAATTAAAAGTCCAAAGCTTTCAAAAAATCCTGCAATGATCCGGCTAAGATCGCGTAGGTTCCCCCACACAACACTCGGCACGGTAAAGTGCTGCCAAAATGTTAAGTGTGAATAGCGACGGAACTTGCCTGCTGAGATTGTTCGCACCGCAACAGGCACCGCTGCATGCGCCATAAGACCGCGCGACTGTTCTTCGAATGCTACATCGCAGACAAATGTCACTTCGAGATGAGGTTCAAGAGCGCTAAGCTGATTGATGACGGCCAGGACCGGCGTAACGTGTCCGCCCGACCCGCCTCCGACTGCGAGTATCTTCATCGCTGGTATCTCCTTTAATCGTTACTGCCTTATGTATAGTATAACGCGACAACTGGAATGCCAGGCCAAGTGCACCAGTAATAAACACCATACTAGTACCACCAAAACTAAGAAGCGGCAGCGTAATGCCAGTAAGTGGCATCAAACCTATCATAGAGGCGACGTTCATCATAACATGCGCCGCTAGCCAGCCAAACACGCCAGCTACAGCTAACCGCATTGGCATGTCTGCTAAGTGATCAGTAATTCGTAGCAACCGCGTCAACAACGCTGCAAATAATCCCAGAATAATCGTCGTACCGACAAACCCGAATATCTCACCCAAAATCGCGAAAATTGAGTCATTCGTCGCCTCAGGCAAATAACCCGTCGCCTGAATACTACGTCCAATTCCGCGACCAAACATACCGCCAGATCCAAGTGCAATCATCGCATTCTTAATCTGATAGTTATTGTCGTCTGCCTGCGCACTATCCGTTGCAGCACTATCGCCGCTAAAGAACGTCGCGATACGCTCCATGCGGTGCGGCGCACTAATGATTGCAATAATGCCAAGCGCCACACACGCCAAGCCAATACGTGCAAGCAAACGCCATTTCATCGTACTCACCACAAACATCGCTACAATCATCGAGCCCATCGCAATACCTGTACCCATGTCTTTCTGTAAGACGATCACAACAAACAATGATACTCCTGCTATTAACGACATCGGATATACCGTCTCTTGCAAATTATTGATTTTACCCTCTTGGTAGCGCTTACCGAGGAATCCCGACATGTAAATGAGCAGCGCAAACTTAAGCGCCTCAGCAGGCTGCAAGCTTCCAAGCGGGCCGAGGTTAAACCAACGATATGCGCCTAGTGTATTCGTTGCAATCTGATCAATATGCAGCAAATTACCTGCCACGAACAAAAGCGCGCAGAGCGCAAACCCAATCTGCACTAAACGCCAGCTGTATTTTTGCAGCGTTGCGAATGGAATCGTCGCCATCAACGCAAATGCCACCGCCGCGATACCAAGACTCGCAAGCTGCTTAATCACAAAATAGTTACCAGTGTAAAAATCAGTGCTATGGAGTGAGTTCAATAAATTAGCACGCGCTGGGCCAATTGCATACATCACAATTACCCCAATAAGCATCAAAAGCCCCATAAACAACGTTATGCGGTAATCTGGTCGATGCCGCCGCTGCCCTGCGACCATATCGACTGACGGTGCCGACTGCTGTTGTTGTCGGCGGCCGGCAAGTGCCATTTAGATATACCCTCCACTGAGTGCGAGCAGTAGGCCGATGAATGCAGCAACACACGCAATTACCCAAAAACGCATCGTCACCTTTACTTCTGGCCATCCTACAGCTTCAAGGTGGTGATGAATTGGTGCCGAAATGAAAACACGTCGATGGAATAATCGCTTAGAAGTGATCTGCAGTAAACTTGAGCCCGCCTCAACAACAAACAAAATGCCAATAATTGGGAGTAAAAAGAGTGTGTTCGTCAGCATCGCTACAACTCCAAGGCTCGTACCAAACGCAAAGCTTCCTACATCGCCCATGAAGAATCGTGCTGGGTAAATATTAAACCAAAGGTAGCTAAGAAGCGCGCCAACAACCGTAAAGCAGAAGCCCGCAATTTTTAGATGACCCTGTAAAAGTGCAATTGTTCCAAATGCCGCAAACGAAATCGACAACAACCCGCCAGCGAGCCCATCGAGCCCATCGCTAATATTCACTGCGTTCCCTGTTGAAACAACGGCAAAAACAAAGATAGCAATAATCCAAATTCCCACCTGCCAATCACCCATAAATGGAATGTGAATCGAATCATATCCAAGTTTATAGTAAAAGAACCAGCCGAGTACAATTGACATCGCAGTAATCATTGCGAATTTCAAGCTCGAACGTAGTCCTGCGACTCCCTTGCCCTGCCCACGAATATTAATAACATCATCAAGCAGGCCAACCCCAGCCCCGCCAACAAGCGCTGCAAGCGGCAACCATGTTTCAGCACGGTCACGGTTAAAGAAAAACGTTACAACAGCAATCGCAAGTACGCCAATAACACCGGCCATCGTCGGAATATTGCGAGTGAACTTCTGTGCGTGCAATTTCGTAAATACTTCCAGCTTTTCGCCTGTCGTACTCGTACTTCGCTGTCGTTTCCAAAACCTAAATCGGTAGGCGAAGTACGTATATACTGGGGTCAACGCCATAGCGAGTAAAAACGAGCCAAGACTGAGAATAAATGTTGCGTTAATATCGCTTGTAAAAGACTGTAAGTTCATATGCATATTGTACCCTATCACTTCTGCGGCGTCAGGCCTAAATAGTTAATAAGCCAATTGGAAATTTTGTTAAAGATAGGCTTCGCATCGCTACCGCCACCCATCGATTTATCTTTGTCAGAAATCTCAACCATAATTACATAGCGTGGATTATCCGCCGTTGCACCACCGAACCCAAGGTAGGTACCGATTGTCTGGTCGTTGATATATTTACCGTTCTTAATCGTCTGCGAGGTACCCGTCTTGCCACCAACAAAATACCTATCTGATCCATCGTGTGGATTATAGGTAGCATAATGTGCTTCATGCACCATTTCGCGCACCACCTGCGATGTTGCCGGTGTAATAACCCCTGTAGTCTTGCCGACATTCTTTGCCTCCGAAAAGACCCCGTCGTCGCTTACAATACCATTGAGAATGGTCGGATTATAGTACACACCGCCATTAACCACCGAGCAAAATCCACTCGCCACCTGCAACATCGTTACGTCCATTCCCTGCCCAAACGACATATTACTATAGCGCACCGCATTACCCTGTACATCATCTGGCGATATCACCACACCCTGTTGCTCATTTGCTAGCTCAATGCCTGTAGCTTTACCAAGTCGAAATCGATTATAAAAGTAATTATACATCGTATCACGCGCCTGCTTCGTAATGTAGTTACCATCGCCAAGTCGTTCAGCAATTGTTACCATACCAGTGTTAAGCGACCAGTTCAGCGCCGTCTGCATCGTAATATTACCCGTCACTGCCGCCGTCTTTGTAGCGTTATTGATTGTAATGTCATCCACTTTAATCTGGCCGGTATTGTCGTATGTGGAGCTCGGCGTAATAACACCCTTGTCGACACCCGTAGCAACAGTAAACGTCTTAATATCAGATCCAGGCTCATACGGAGCAGAGATAATATCGTTATTAAGCTGTGCAACATCAGTCACTTTATTCAACTGTGACGGATCATAGGTTGGTACATTAGCCATCGCAAGAACCTTCCCTGTCTGTGGATCCATAACAATCGCACTCGCATGGTCTGCGCCGCTCTTTTCAGCCCCCTCAGCAAGTGCCTGCTCGGTCTCAGCCTGAATATTACGATCAATCGTCAGTACCATATTCTGGCCGTTCACAGCAGGTTGCCGAATGTTTTTATCAGAGACTGTCAAAGGTACATCACGGATGTCAGTCACTGTCTTGAGTAACCCATCTTTACCTTTTAACTGCGCATCATTCTCCTGCTCGAATCCATATCTACCTTCACCGTTTGCATCAACAAACCCAAGCACCTGGCTCGCAAGCTGGCCTTCTGGGTACACACGCTGGCTCACCGCATCAAATCCGATACCAGCTAAACGCTTCTTCTTTAGCATCTCGGCCTGTTGCATTGTCACTTTAGTCGCAAGCACCTGATAGCGCGAGTGATTCATATCAAGATATTGTGCGAAATTATCGCGTACATTACCACCAGCAATGCTATTGAGCGCCGAAATTACCGCATTTTTATCGGTTACTTGCGTTGGGTCGGCCCATACCGTGTACACCGTTTGGTTCATCACCAGTTTGGTGGGCGTCGAGCCGTCCATAGCATATATCTCACCTCGCTTAGCATGGAGTGTAAACTGCTTTACCTGTTCTTTATCAGCCTGAGCAACATAGGTATCATGCTGGATCACCTGAATATAAAAAAGACGCACGATAAAGATCGCTACTGCGGCAAGCGTAACTACAGCAATCTTTTTCGCGCGACTTCCTGGGGAAAAATGCAGTTCCATGAGTTTAGTGTATTAGCTACTACTCACTCACACTCTGAACATCTGTCGGGGTCGTCATTGCCTTTGCAACGTTAGAGTTTTTGACAGTTTGCAGTGCTGTGAGGCGAGCATTCTCAACTTCGAGGTTATCCTTTTGTTCGGTCAATGAAGAAATCTTGTCTGAGATTGCATTAGCTGCATAGTCATACCCAGACACTCGAGTAGCCTGTGTTAAGTATATCAAACCCAGCACCGTAATCATAAGAGCAACGAGCACGGTGTGGCTGATTGGCCCGAGTTTTACAGCAGAGGCAAAAGCAACTGTATTTTGATTGCGCTGCCAGTTAGTTTGGCGCCTGCTATTAAATTGTACGGTTCGGTTATATGACATTGTGGTGGTTTCTTTTTGTGTTTGTTTACTTAGTGCCCTGCCGGGGACTTTTTGTCCCCGGAGAGCTAGGGCGAAGTGACTATTTAACGTGTACGTCTACGTTTGCAGCTTCGTCTTGGTATTGTACTGGGATATGTACTGGCATTGCAGTTACCCCTCCTTTTTTTGTTTTATTTTTTCACTGCTACACGCAATTTTGCACTGCGTGATCGCGGGTTGTGAACATCTTGAATGGCCCCGTCAATCGGACGCTTGGTCACGATTTCGAGCTCTGCCTCGTAACCGCTTCTTGCCTGGTCGGCAAAGTAACGTTTTACGATGCGATCCTCCAGGCTGTGAAAGCTAATGACGCCAACTCGACCACCTTTTCTCAGTAATCGAGGGAGGAGCGGCATCACATCACGAACCTGGTGGAGCTCATCATTGACCTGGATCCGTATGGCCTGAAAGGTGCGTGTCGCTGGGTGGATTTTCTGCCACTTGCCGACATGGGATTGCTTGATAACGTCCGCGAGTTGCCCGGTCGTTTGTATAGGCCGAGCGGCGATAATTGCATCAGCATAGCGTTTTGCAGTACCTTGCGACTCATCGCCATAATCTCGAATGATTCTGGTTAACTCATTGCGTTTTGCAGTGTTAACAATCGTCTCAGCCGTTAAGCTTTGTCGATTATCCATCCTCATATCGAGTGGTCCATCGTGTTGAAACGAGAACCCTCTTGCTTGCATATCAAGCTGTGGTGACGACACCCCCAAATCAATTAGTATTATATCGAATTGCTTCCCTTCTTCTACGAGCTGTTTTGCAGCGCTAAGGTAGTCGGTATGCATCAGTCGAGTTCCTTTTTCAGAAAACTCACCTAGGTGTGCGATCGCAAAATCATCGCGATCAACCAAGGCTGATTCGGTATAATTATCCGTCTGCTCCAGTACGACTCTCGCGTGACCACCATACCCCGCCGTCAAGTCGAGATAATTCTCGCCTGATTGAGGTTGCAGTAACGCAATTACCGACTCGAGTAGGACAGGAACATGAAGTGGTGGATGTTCTTTTATACTCATAAACGAAATTATACCATCTTTATAGTCTTCCTGCACGAGCAGAATGAACTTTAATAGATGGGTTCCGTTCTCGAGATCACCAAACTGGCAGCAAACCTATGTTTGTTTTCGCATGGTGTGTTTGTTTTTGTGTATAAGTGTAGATAAGCGCCGACGGTGATTTCTAAGAAACCCATATTCCGATTTGCTTATCTAAGAGAGACTTATGTGTGAGGTGGAGTTTTTTGGGAGGTGTTGTGTTAGAGGAAGGTACATTCGACTATTTTTAATGTGGGTCGATAGACCACTGGTTCACCACCAGATTGCTGATCTCGAGGATGTCGCTAGTTTGTTAAAGTACAGAAACGGTTAGGTATCAAAAATAATGTGGTTTAACTACCCACGAGCAGGTGCAATAATACAACCGGCTACGTGCTTGTGTGGTAGTTCGCTGATAGGTTGTGTCATGGTTTAGTCCATACCCTTCACCTTGCGGTGATTTTTTGTATTTTTATTGTTGTGGTGTTTGTGTTTGCGTATTTGCTTACGCTTTTTCCACTGAACTCATCATAAACTGGTCTGATTACAACTGCAATACCATTTTTTGACAACTTTTCGGATTGTGGTTACGTTTATCCACAGATTTGTGGATAAAGAGCCCACCCACCAGATATAAAAATTACCACTTCCCTTTACATGGTCGTGGTAATTTTTGCTATACAAGACGTCATTGCTTCTATTTTTGCAATTGAAGGACAAGCCAGACGATAAAAAGACTACTGAATGTAACAACATTTACTACCGCCATTTTTGTGCTGTATGGTTTCTTTTCTTGGACTTGGACTTCGGTAGTAGGTACTGCAGGTTTCATTGCTAAATTTCACTATAGCACGCTTATGCTAAAAAGTCAATGGTAGCCTCTATGAATCAGAGGCCAAGCCCTGCATTATGAAGCTCCCCGCTTCATGAAGTGAATGAACATCCGCTAACTTCATTCGATCATGCTGAATATGTACAGCGCGAATACCTGGCGCAAGGCCATCGATAATCTTATCATCAACAATCCAGTCTCCTGCGACGCAGCAATCGTTCAAATACTCCACTTTCGGCTTAACTGTCGTAATCACCTCCAGCCCCCTAAGCGATGGGCAGAGTGACGCCTTAAACTTCTGGTAGACATCTTCACCGTAGGTAAGGATTTTCACACTTCCATATGTCCGTAGTGCCCTCATAAGCTCCCGAGCCCCCTCATACTCAAATCGTCCATCGCCAAGTTCAGTACGCAGCGCATCAAATGTTTTATCAAGGTCAAGACCAGCCTCACGCAGCTGCCGCGCCAAATCATAATAATACGTCTTTGTGTCACCGTCCTTTACGTGTGGGAAAACAAAATACTGCTCTCTCGACGCAAAGCCATTCCTTAGCGCAGTGTTTTCTGGATATAGCCGCTCTAGCACAGGGAACAATTCCACGATTCTATCGGTATGGAACAGCGTGCGATCAAGATCGATGTAAAATGTCGGCTTCATTAGGCAAAGTAAATGCGCATTAATTGGCGTGCGACGGCATCCGAATCATGGCGAATAAAACTCCGCGAGGCTGCAAGCGGGTCACTTGACTGTGCACCATCCCAAGCTGTTTTTGCTAAAATCGGCACAGCACGAAATTGATAATGCTGCTTTTTGAGCTCATCAATATCAAATGCCACTGCATATTCCCCGTCGTGCGCATAGCGCTCCATCAACTCTTTCGATGGCGTATCATTATTAAACACCACGTAATCGAGGAAACTACTGCCGCCAAGCCGTTCAATCTCATCCGCAAAATCTTTCACCGTAAATCCATCAGTCGGCCCCGGCTTTGTTACGAGATTCGCAACATACACACACTTTGCTTTCGTGCGTTTTAGCGCGCGCTGGACCCCATCAATCACGAGAGCAGGCGCAAGGCTACCATACAAATTACCTGGAGCGATTACCACCATATCTGCATTCATAATTGCACGTACCGCCGCTGGATTAGCGTTCGCCTCAGGCTCCAACCAAATCTTAGGGCGCGGTTTCAGTTCTGCATCACCGATATTACACTCGCCTATAATCGATTTACCGTCAGCCCCCTCTGCGCAGAGCTTTACATTACTCAGCGTGATTGGCTCAACCTGGCCCGTAATCTTCAAAACCGAGCTCGCAAGCTCCACTGCCTCAGCAAAATTACCCGACATCTTCTCGAGCGCCGTGAGGAACAAATTACCAAATGCATGCCCTTTTAAACTACCTTCTTCAAACCGGTAATTAAACAAATCGCGCACCTGGGGTGCAGCGCTCAGTGCTACGAGACATTGGCGCACATCGCCCGGTGGCAGCACACCAAGCTCGTCGCGGAGCTGGCCGGTCGACCCACCATCATCCGCCATATTCACGAGTGCCGTAATGTTGCCAGTATAGCTCTTAAGTCCTTGCAGGAGCGTAAAACTCCCCGTCCCGCCACCAATCACTACAATATTTGCACCGTGCTTAGCCATACTTATCCTCGTAATTTCTTTAACGTCTTAGCAAGCCACAGGGCGCTCGGCCTTGGTACGCGTTCCATCGTCTTTGGGTTCACCGCAAACAGCCCGAATTGTGGCCACTTGCCTTTTTCCCATTCAAACCCATCAGTCAAGTTGCTATACAGATATCCTATCACAGGCACGCCTTTTTTGATGGCCGCCTGCAGCGCTAACATTGTCTGTGTTAACCACCAAGTTCGGTCTACATCAGTGCCGTCAGCGAGTCCGTTCTCGGTAACGAAGATAGGTTTATCATACTTCTCATGAAGTTCCTCAAGTACGCGCGCCAGGTATTGCGGTTGCATATCCCAGCCAACGTCATTAATTCGTACGTCAGGATTATGCACGCGGTAACCGTACACACGCTCGCTCAAGTAGTAATTAATCCCGATAAAATCGCAGGTTTTAATAACCTTATTTAAGAATGATTCATTATGCTGGCGATGTTTATAGCTTGCCGCCCTTACCGTTAACCACGCATCGTCACCTGGGTAAATATAGCTATAATTTTTAGCAATCGATACTTTATAACGTCGGCTCGCGGCGTGCAATGTATCAGCAATCTGGTTATGGGCTTTAGCGAGGTTGGCAAGTACGGTTTTACTGAGCCGTTTATTCATCACCTGCGGCGGCCATAAACCCTCTAAATATCCGTGCCGTACATACGTCTCTGGCTCATTCATAGTAATCACATACTTTACGCCCATACCAAGCTCCTCGAGTATGCGTGCGGCGTAATCAACAAAAAGACGTCCATTTGCAGATTTCTCAAACCCGCCCATCTCAACAAACCATACCGGCAGCGTAAAATGGAATAGCGTCACAATCGGCTCAATCCCCCGCTCTTTACATGCAGCTAGTACAGATTTGTAATGCTCGACTTCGGCCACATCCCATGCATCCTTCTGCGGCTGAATACGAGACCACTCAACACTCAAGCGGAATGTATTCATATTCATCTTGCGTACGAGCTCTAAGTCTCGTTCATACAGTTCATAGTGGTTTGCAGCTTTATCAGATACATAGTTAGACGGCTCAGATGCCTGCTTATCGTAGCGAGCCCAACTCTCAAGATCATCGTAATGATACGGCGCCTGTGCAGCAAGCGCCTTAGCGTTTTCTAACTCCCATACGGTCCATTGATTAGACTGTGCACCTTCTACCTGGTGTGCACTCGAGCTTACGCCCCATAAAAATTTCTTTGGAAATCCAGTTTCCTGTCGATTCGGCATATATACAATTATACCACTCGTGAGCATTCGGCCTTATTTTCGCGATACACCTACCCCTGTAAATATAAAAAGCCGCAGCAAAGCGACTCTTTATAATACGTTGTATGATCAACTACAGTTCAGCTGGAGCATCAGCAGCACTCTCGCTTGGACGAAGTTCTTTCTTGCCCTTCAGCTCATACTTAATGCCCGTCATATCACTCGTTACATAATCATCATTCAGCAAATTCACGAACTTAGCCGCGTCCTTAGCATCCATAATAATAATCTCACCAGTATTTTCGTCAGTCAAAAGCTCCAAGTCCATTTCATCTGCATGATCGACTACTTGGTCCTGCGTCACCATGGTAGGATCGACTTTTTGTAGCTTCGACACCAAACTTGGCGTATCACGAACAAGCGAATCAAATGTCATTCCTTCTGGGAATTTCAGCTTGAAGTGCTCTTCGATTTCTTTGATTTTTTCCTCAGCCACAGCGAATTTCTTTGCATCATAGCCAAACATGCGAATAAACTTCGTTTCGCTAAATGCAAATACATCACCACCGGCGACAAGCGCTTGGTTGTCAGGCGTAATACGCAGTCCAGCGTCAGCACTAAACGGTTGGAACGAATCGCCGTTGTACATCCATGCGGTCGCGCCCTTTAGTACCTGGCTCTGTGGCAGCAATTTTGCAATAAAGAACGGCTCAGCATTCGGACGCGTGAAGCGCGCAATAATACCCTTCACCTTTTTGAATTCGTGATCCCCTTCGCGGAATACTTCAAGGCTTTCTTCACCGTACATAATTTGTTCAATTACTTCCTGTGCGTGCTCAACATGCTCAAGTGTAGTGCGCTCGAGCACGTTATCCTCTGCTGCAGCTGCTTCAAAATCGCGGACCATCATGCCAGTCGCCGCACCAGTCTGTACCTGGCTAATCATGTCGTAAAGGAACAAAACCTTCAGCTGAGCTTTCAATTCCTTCGCATAATTAGTGGCATAGACAGTGTAGCCTTTTGTAAACATAAAGAGATCAACTTCGAGCGCGTCTTTGTGCGCGTCCGCCTGGTTCGCCCACAAAAAGATGTCAGTTGGTTCTCGTGTTTCAGTAGTGTTGTCGGTAGGTTCTGTCGTCATTCCTCTAGTGTACTACAATTGCACGACGTCCTCACCAAAATGCTTCTGCAATCGCATCGTGATACTTCCTTCGTGTCTTCCAAGCTTATTGCTGAGGTCTTTTACTGATGCGCCAGTCTGAAACTCCTGCTTCAACAGCACATCGTCATCGTCCGTCCATGGGCGATATGCGTTCGGGTATGTTTCGCGCATCTTTGCAATTTTATCTGCCCAGCCGCTATCCGTTTTCTTCTTTTTTGGCGGATTTTCTGCGCGCTCTTTCGCCTTCTCAGCTAGGTGCGCAAACCGTTGTCTGTCCGACGACGCCCTGCTTCGTAACATATCATCAATCAAATGTGCATCTTCGCTCATTTGTAATGCCATGCGATTAATGCCCGATAAATACAAGTTGTCTAAACTTTTTACTCGGCTCAGCGCCACGTATCCCATGCCCGGAACAAATGCTTTGCGCAGGTCAATCCGCGCTGCATCAAGCGTCATACCCTGACTTTTATGTACGGTAATCGCCCATGCCAGCCGCAGCGGAATCTGGCTAATACTTGCCCGCTTTTTATCACCATCACGCAACTCCCACGTATCAGGCATGATCGTGACAACTTTACCATTCAAAAATTCCACTACCGGGTATTCAGTACCAGGCTCAAAATCCACCACCTTGCCAATACTTCCATTCGCAAATCGGCGCGACGGATCATTTTTCACCGTCATCACCAGCGCCCCCTGCTTAAGCGTCAGTACAGCTGGCGCAAGCACACTTCGTTGCAAGTTCTCAACATAATTCGCGCTACCCGTTGTGTGCTGTTGGTAAATTAGTTCGTCACCTTCAAGCTGCGCTAAATGCCCTTCGTTCACACGATCGACATCAATATTCGTCGTGTGAAGCTCCGTCAATTCAATGCCATCAGGTAATGCTTCATCAACACGTGCCAAAAGCGATTCAGCATGACGACGCCTGATATCATTCGCCCGCATACTCGTCAAAATCTCAAGCAACTCATCACCTTCATTCTGACGATACTGATTCGTAAGGTATAAAATGACTGGGTCGACTTCTTTCCAAACCCGACTGTTCACCACAAATCCACCGCCGCGACTATCACCACGATTTACTGGTGGTAGCTGATAAAAATCGCCGCTCATAACCACCTGAATGCCACCAAACGGCTCGTCTTTACGACGCACCAAACGGCAGATTTCATCAACCATATCAAGGCGAAAATCATGCAGCATACTGACCTCATCAATAATCAGCACATCAGTTTTCTCAATGATCTCACGTCGGCTTTTCGAAATATGATCAGCAAATCCATCAGGAATATCATCACGCACCCCCATACCCGACCAAGCATGGATGGTCGTACCGCCAAGGTGCGTCGCTGCAAGCCCCGTCGTCGCTGTAATACTCACGTGTTTGCCTTCATATTTTGCGAGGCTAATAAACTGGTTCAACACAAACGTCTTGCCGGTACCCGCAGGCCCCGTCAGTAAGGCGCTCTCCCCCGAGAGCAAAATCTCTATTGCTAACCCCTGATCCATTTACTCTAGTATATCACGGCGACCTCTAATCCCCCGCTCGCTGCCTTTTACTATGAATTTATCTATCCCAAGCAAATCCATTCCCAAAATGCCCATACCGTGCTGTCTGTTCAAACTGGGGTTCCGTCAAATTCAGTGCCACAATAATCCCTCGTGGGCTCAAATCATACCCCGACACAATCTCTTCTTTCCCATCAACAACCACAATCGCCTCAAGTGGCTGATCGTAACCAATTGCATATGCCAAGTAGCAATATACTTCCCGCGCGTCGCGCTGCTGCAAATAATCTACCGCAATACGACGGGCAATATATGCCGCCGAGCGATCAACTTTCGTACCGTCCTTGCCGCTAAAGCACCCGCCGCCAATCGGAATCCGCGGACCATAATTATCAACCACCAGCTTGCGCCCCGTGAGGCCTGCATCTGCGTCAAATCCACCCTGGTGCCAATCACCCGCTGGGTTCACATGCAACCGTACATCACCAGACTGCAGCGCACTGTAGCGCTCGTGAATATCTTTCAGCCATTCTGTCACTGCAGCCTCTAGCTGATCGTGCGACGCATTCTGAAAACTCGCGACCACCGATTCAATCACGCTGCCACGCAAAGTCACCTGCGTTTTACCATCATAAGGCCAAATTCCGTACAAATACTGATTTAATTCGCGAGACAATACAACTTCAAGCGGTAGCAGCTGTGGCGTTTCATTGCACGCATAACCTACCATAATCCCTTGATCGCCAGCGCCGCCCATATCAACGCCTGCTGCAATCTCCGGGCTTTGCTTTGCAATATGCTGAGTCACATTCACATCCCCCGCAATACGTTTCACTATCGTGACTACGTCAACTGTAGCGCTTGACGTCACCTCACCAGTTAAAAATACGGCGCCGTGGCCACCACAAGCCTCCACGGCAACACGCGCTGCCGGATCTCGCGCCAAATATGCATCTAAAATAGCGTCGCTGATCCGATCACACATTTTATCTGGGTGGCCCGGGCTCACGCTCTCGGCGGTTCGGTAATGATGGGTTGTTGCAGACATAAAAAACTCCTTTCATCTGCCCCACATAGAGCGAAAGGAGTCTTCAAAAAAAGAAAAGCATCTCACCCCACTAGTGGGCTGGATTTAGCACCTTATGAAATCACAGGTTGCTGGTAGGTCGACGGGCCAGTCCCTCGCTACGCTCTTGATACTTGGTTGTTAATGTGTCTATTGTACCATATTTTGGCGCGACTTGTATGCAGCAATCTCTGCCAAAATCTCTTTACCAAAAATATCCGTGCGATACAGCAGGCCGTCGAAACCAGCTTCATCAACAAGCTCCCAGTCATTCTGGTAATTAGTGGCCGGATTCACAAATCTCGAGTATTCGCCACCATATTCAGCCGTACGTTCTTGGTCAAACGAAAGAACATCTTTAATACCATACGGTTCAAACTGCATCACTTCAGCGTCCGCCTGTGCACTCGAGAAGATCTCAATAGGCATCACTTCAGACTCAAACACTTCTCCGTCTTCACCCCACGAAAATCGGTAAATATTACGCTTTGTACCAAACGTTTCGGGCTGCACACGAACTGAATCAGACTCAAGCACCAACAGCCGGCCTGCACGCTCGCCAATGCGCCGCATGCTTGCTGAATAACGTAGTTCGCGTACTACTTTTGTCTCCATCTGTTTATTTGGGATTGACCACTCAGTCATTGTCCCTGGCATAAAGTATTCGGTGCCAATACGTGTCGTAGCAAGCTCCCCGATTCGTGCCACACGAATGCCCTTACCCTGCTGCCGCACGATATCCACCAACAAGTCACGATAGTCCATGAGCTGTTCCACGTCGGGCCGGTTAGGACCTAGTGCGGGACGCTCATGGCGGGTCATACGCGTGCGCCCTCCCGCGCCTTGTTTGCCCATTCGTCTGCAAGCTCATTACCTTCATGTCCCACGTGACCGCGCACCCAGCTTAATGTCGCGTGTGAAGTGTTGTACAATTCATATGCCTCTTGTACTAATTCAAGGTTTTTGATTGGTCCGCCGCTTTTGCGCCAGCCCTTTGCCGCCCATCCTGGCGCCCATTTTGTAATAACATTAATCCAGAATTCGCTGTCTGTGTGAATAATACAAGGCTCACCGTCAGCAAGTTTCATTGCTGCAATAATCGCATGCCCCTCCATGCGGATGTTTGTCGTGTCGCCCGATTCACTTCCAAGAGCAACGGGGCCCTCGCCCTCAATCACAGCAAAACCGCCCGGGCCTGGATTCGGACTAGCGCTCCCATCGGTATAAAACACACGCGTCATAGTTACTACAATATACACGGGTATCTGTGAAAATGCAAAACCCTTACGCTAACGGTCGCGAATTGGGCGAAGCAATTTCAGCCCTTCCGGAATAAAATGATGCACACCGTTATCATCTTCAAGACGATAACCTATCTGATGGTCAGATTCAAAGTAATCCCCATTACCAACAATTTTGTAATCAACCTGTGCGACATGCTGAGCATCATTCGTTGGCACCGAACCCTTATATACACAGCAATCATGGCTTTCACCAGGTTTCAAAAAGCGGTTTAATCCCTGTGATTGACCTAAAATTCGCACTTCCATTACTTCTACCTCAAACACTGAAGTATTTTTCAGGCGCACCCACAATTCCAAATGTGACATATCGGCAGAACAGTGCGGATTAACATTCTCAGCAATCACCTCAGGAATCACCTTACCCCCAGACGCCTGACGGTAAGGGTTAGCGGCTGCCGGCTGAGCGTCAGCCTTGTCATTATCACTACTCGCGTCATCGTTCTTTCCAAATATTGCCTCAGAAAACCATCCCATAGTTTACCTCCTTGCGTTATTTTTCTTCACTCTTTGCTAAGTAGTCATTCATCAATTCATCGTAGCCCTTGATCATGCGCTCGGTATATTCAATTCCAAGCGCATCAAGAGCAGCAAATAGCTCTGTTTCAACAGCCGTACCATCAGCATCATCAGGGCATAGCTTCTCAAGTTCAATAAATCCGCCGAGTGGCGGCACTTCATCAACACAGACTTCAATCGACTCGCCATAATGCCCTGTTTGGCGAATTTTCGTCAAATCGCTAAACATCACATAGCCCATGTAGTCGAGGATTTTTACTAGCTCATCACCTTTCTCTACAATCGTCTCATGTTCAATGCTATCAAGGCTACCAGATACCGATCGCTTGAGGGTGAAATAAACTGTGCTATCGTTTTCGGTGCGTACGCGAAGCCAGTTTACAGATGTATCGCCCCCCTCACTCTGCAAATTTTCGGGCAAGCAGTACACAACATCGTGTTGCTTCTTGGGCTGGCTAATTGCAATACCAGCTGCCATTAGCTTTTGTTTCGCTTCATCAAGGTTAGTAAGCCTAACCTTTATTTCGATTTCTCGCACCGATTCACCCCCTTTATGTTTCACTCTTATTTTACCATATAGCACCTTAGCAACACCTTTGCGAATCATATACGCTACATATAGCGTGCCCATATATAGCGTTTTTGCTTAGGTGGAAAATTGTGTGTATAACCGCTACCTACACTAGACTAGTGTTACATTACAAAAGATACCCACCATGTTGGTGAGTACCTAGTGTCTTGTGACCGTTATCTTAGCGGCTGAGCCGGCGTTGCAAGCGAATGTGATAATGCCGCGCATAACGAGCCTGTGAGTCGTCATACTGTGCTAAATCTGCCGGGTCGATAAACTTCATATCCTCGCCATCCTTGCCCACGCTAAAATTGAACTCCTTTGGCCTCACATGACACACAACATAAATCTGCCATGCATCAATACTCTTAAGCCACATAGGGTCGGCGGTATCAATCACGTCAAAGTCAAACTCACCCTCATAACCAACTTCTTCTTTAAGCTCGCGAGCCAAAGCCTCAGCAAACGTCTCGCCAAAGTCCATACCCCCACCAGGCAGGCCCCAGTTAAGACCATGCTCCTTCACGACGAGAATCTCACCTTCATCGTTGTAGATAAGAGCTTTTATCGAAATGCGGAATAAATAGTCGGTCCGCACCGAGCCATCGTCCCGCGTAGTCACTAATTTTCCATTTTCCATCAAGAACGTATTGTATCACAGAGATGTTTACCGTGCGTTAACCTATACGCTAAAGTTCAACGTAAGCAGCCATATCAATGGTACGGCCTGGCGGCAACCTAAAGTACGTTGGCGATGGTGCCGATACTCTATGCAGCCCACTAAAAAGCTGCGCTCGCAGGTATCCCATCGCTGAATGCGCATGCTCATTGAATACCACATCACTCTCCGAAATAAAGTATGTTGCATCAGCAATATCCAATTTCAATTCCGGTGCCAATCCCTCAAGGTGCTCGAGCGCCAGTGGCACATTTGGCACTTCGTCAAATCCGAAGTGCAGCACTACCTCGATTACGCCGTCAGTGTCATTGCCAAGATTATTAATTTCAGCACGCCGTGCGAGCGGTATGCGCGGTACGTTTTCTACTTCAACAATGGCAACTACCACTGACCGATTAAGCTCATGCAACCGATCGGCCGCAGCGCGCAGCGCCAAAGGCGTATAGCCTCGATGATGCGCAAGATAAACAGCCACGCCAGGTACTCGCACAACATCACGCCGCTTCCGTAGCCCGTACAAAAAATCGTTCAGCGAGCCTTCACGACGACGTCTGCGCGAAGCAACGATCTCACTGCCCCTAGCCCAAGTTGTCAGTACAAAAAGTACGCACCCGGCAATCACAAGCGGCACCCATGCCCCGTGCAATAACTTAGCGAGACACGCAACAATAAACCCAAATTCAACCACCAAAAATACCACACCGAGCATGCGCACGAGCGGCCAGCTACGCTTCCATACGTATGGCGCCACAACCAACAGCAAAATACTGCTCGCAAACAACGTACCACTCTCGGCCATACCATATGCATCAGATAATTTTGCGCTCGAGCCAAAAGCAATCACAAGTCCTATCACTACGGTATACATAAGCCAGTTAAGTCCTGCAACATACACCTGCCCCGCCTCATCTGTTGGGTGCATAATGCGTAATCGTGGCAAATAACCAAGCCGCACTGCCTGCCGTGTCAGGCTAAATGCCCCAGCAATTACCGACTGCGATGCGATGCAAGTTGCAAGCGTCGCAAGCACCACAACAAATGGAATCGACCAGCCCGGAAATAGATGAAAATATGTATTCACCACCCCACTACTGTGCTCCTGTAACAGCATAGCGCCCTGCCCCAGGTAGTTCAGTACTAATGCCGGATACACGAGCCCAAACCAGCTTCCAGCAATCGCCTTACGTCCAAAGTGGCCCATATCTGCATATAACGCTTCGGCACCCGTTACCGACAGTACCACAGCACCACCAGCTAACAACGCACTCAAAGGATGTTCAAACATAAACGAAAGTGCCGTCAACGGAGATAACGCAACGAGTGCCTCGGGCACGCGTAAAATCCAAACGAGACCAATAAAGCCCGTGACTACAAACCATCCCACCATTAAAGGCCCGAACCACTCGCCAAGTCGGCCAGTACCCTTCGCCTGCGCCATGAAAAGTATCGTCAGTACAGCCACGGCAATTGGCGCTGTCCACATTGCAAAATCTGGCAGTATCAGCTGTGTACCCTCAACAGCCGAAAGCACCGATATTGCAGGCGTAATGACGCTATCGCCGTAAAATAACGCTACACCAGCCACGCCCACAAATGCCCAATTGCGTGCCGCGCGCTTACTCCGCCTGCCAAGCGTCCTGCGCAGTAACGCAACGAGGGCCATCACACCACCTTCACCCTCATTATCCATGCGCATCATAATGCCTATATATTTAAGGGCAACAATTAGTGTCACTGCCCACAAAATCATCGAAATAATACCCACTACCGTACTATGGTCAGGCGTCAAACTACCAATGAAAAACGCCGCAGGCACAGCGTATAATGGGCTCGTCCCAATATCACCAAAAACAACTCCAAGAGCGCCAAGCGCGCGTGATGGCTCTTTATGCTGCTTTTTAGCCATTATCCACCCCAAGAAGCTGCTTCATCTACCACCAATATACCAGAAACAGCTTATGCTTGGCGAGGGTTATCGTGCGATAAGCTCGTCGATAGAAGTACGATTTTGCTCGGTCGTATCACGCTCACGCACTGTCACAGTGTTGTCTTCAAGCGTCTGGAAGTCAATGACCACACAGTGTGGAGTACCGATTTCATCCTGACGGCGATAGCGTTTACCGATGTTACCATTATCATCCCACATCACCGCACCATGCTTTAACTTAAGTGCCTGGTATACTTCACGTGCTTTCTCAACAAGCTCTGGCTTGTTCTTTAGGAGCGGGCTTACCGCAAACTTCACCGGTGCAAGATGTTCTGGGAACGCAAGGTATGTGCGCTTATCGCCATTCTGCTCATCTTCGCGGTATGCGCTTGCAAGCACCGCCATAAGTGCACGCTCAACACCAAAACTGGGCTCAATCACATGGGGCACAAAGCGGTTATTTGTGCCTTTTACGGTGTATTCCATACTTTTGCCACTAACGCGCTGAATATTACTGAGGTCAAAATCAGTACGGTACGCAAGGCCCATCAACTCTTCACGACCAATTGGGAAATCAAATTCAAAGTCAATCGTACGCTTGCTGTAGTGCGCGCGATCGTCCTCAGGAACCTCTAGTTCGTGAACGCTCTCTGTAGGCAGACCAAGTGCAGTGAACCATTCCTTACAGAGTGCAACCCACTGCTCAAAAGCTTCCTGCCAGTGTTCGGGGTCGACAAAATACTCAATCTCCATCTGCTCGAACTCGCGGCTTCGGAAGATGAAATCACGTGGGCTAATCTCGTTACGGAACGCCTTGCCTTGCTGTGCTATACCAAACGGTAAATCTGGATAAAAGCTATCGACGACATTCTTGTAATTCGTAAAAATGCCCTGCGCCGTCTCTGGGCGAAGGTAGCTTATTGAACTTTCATCAGCAACAGGTCCAACGTTCGTCTTGAACATCATGTTAAACTGCTTTGGCTCACCAAAAGTGCCACTCATGCCACAGGTTGGGCATTTGTTTGGGTCTTCAAGCTTATCAGCGCGGTGACGTGCATGACAATTGCTACACTCAACCAGGGGGTCGGTGAATGTATCGACATGTCCACTCGCCTGCCATACTTTTTGATTCATCAAGATTGCTGCATCAACACCATACATATCGTCCCTGGCTTCAACAAACATCTTCCACCAAAGCTGCATAATATTGCGCTTCAGTGCCACACCCAAAGGTCCATAGTCCCAGGTTCCGCTCAAACCGCCATATACGTCGCTGCCCTGGTAAATAAATCCGCGGCGCTTAGCAAGGCTAACAATGTCTTCGAGTGTAGTACTTTTTTCATTCATATTGACCTCATTATAACAGAGATGGATCCCACTGTGCATTTTTACGGGTCTCCACGTAGTGCTTATGGTATACTCGAATACGGTCAACTTTTCGCGGAACCTACAAGAAAGGACCGCTTCATGGCCAAGGATCAGCAATTCCCCACCGGCTTCGGCCGGGCCATCCAGATGCTCTCCCTCGCGATCCAGCATGTCCTCTACGGCAAACTCGATGCCGCTCGCACCAACCTGCGGGCGTCATGGAGTGGCCTGAAGGACTCGACGGTCGGACGGATCGAGCACATGGCGACCACCGCGTTCGTTAACGCAGTGAGCGGAAACATTCAGCACTCAGTCCGGGTCCTAGAGGCCACTATGGCCGAACTCGACCTGCGACGCTACGAACTACCGCCCACCATCCGAGCGTGGGTCTGGGAATGCTGTGTCCAAACCATGCAGCACCTCCCGTACGCCGCGACCATCAACAAACTGATCGGAGACGCCTACGCGCATAGCACTATCGGCGACTACGCCGAAGCCCTCCACCTGCTCACCCAGGCGAACAGCCAACTAGAACAAGGCAGGCACCTCGTTCCGCCACAGGTCACAAACAACCTCTCGGTCGCCTGGGGCGACATCCTGGAGCGCATGCTCTGCGACGAAACCGTATCCACCCGCGACTGCGTACAACGCTACACAATCCGCATGACCCAACTACAGCCGACTGCGGCTTAAAACAGCGCCTGATGCGGCGATAAGTATCCGGTGCCGGCGCGCGACCGAAAAACTGCGCGCCAACTCAACCCAGCCTAAACAGCCGCATGCTGTCGCGCAATCAACCAACAATCAGACAACACTTCATCCACCCCACCTATCTGCGCAATCGTCGTAATTGGCTTAGCGGCAATAAGCCGTAGCAATTTAATATGTCCTGCGTGGATATCACCTTGCTCAGCTGGTCTCAGACCTTTTTCATTCACATCGTACATATACGTCCGTTCGGCATCCAGTTGCGCACCAGCTACATCACGTTCCAAGTTAAGTCCATACCCCGTCAGCTCTGCATAGTGTAAGTAGAACCACACCTGCGTCAATTGTAGCGGAATCGCCAGGTTGTCCAGCCCGGCATACACCTCAGCAAGTACATCATACCACTCAGGCTCATCAATGCTCTCGCTCGCTTTCGCTACCAAATTAATCACTTCATATGCAAATTGCAGCCTGTCATAATCTTCTAAAATATGGCGATAAAATTGCTGCATCCGCGCACTCGTCAAGATTCCCAAATCGCTCTTGCCGGTTGTAATCACAATATCGCTAATCGCAAACAGCTCAATAGCCCCTGCAAGCTTGCTCTTCTCTTTGCGCACACCACGTGCAATCACATTCCGCTGCCCGAGCGGTGTTAATAGCCGCAATATACGATCCGCTTCACCGTAATTTGTGCGTCTTAGTACAATCGCCGTTGTCCGCTCCGAGCTCATAGCGCTTTCCTTACTGCAGCAACGACATCATCAGGGTGCATTGTCGTTTTATCAAGCACTGTCACCACCCCATAGGCGCTAAGGGTGTCTTTCGGAATATCACTCGCATTATTCGTACAAAGTATCACAGGGACTTGTGTTGTATCTCCATATGACTGCAACTCATGGAGTAACACCAACGCATTCGGCCCTGGCATAAAAAAGTCGAGGATAATCGCATCAGGCACTTTCTTATTGATTTCCGCTATCCCTTCAATCGTATTATTTGCCGCCGTCACAGCAAACCTTTCACGCTCCAATGTCTTTTTCACCAAAGCCAAAAACCATTGGTCATCCTCGATAACAAGTACATGCTTAGCGCGCACTACAGTAACCTCAGCTGGCTCGAGGTGCCAACATCTACATAGAACGTTGCGCCGTCATGGTGACTCGTCGTACCAATTGTCGCATGCATCGCATCAGCAAACTGACGAGCAATGTAGACACCTAGTCCACTGCTTTCTGGTCGGTTATGCATAGTAGCAGATTTCTGCCCAACATTTTTACGCATCGTTGATGGCAATGCCGGACCATAATCACGCACACCAAGCCGTATGCGCGATCCACCATCCCGCAGTGACGCCGTGATAGTAACTGGCCCTTCTCCACTGTAATGCAGCGCGTTATCGGCAAAATTAAGCAAGATCCTTCGCAGTAAATCACGATTAGCAAGGGCGAGCAACGACCGTGCTCGCGATGTCAATACAATTGTACGGCCATGCGCCGCATATAACGGCTTCATTTCATCTACCACCTCTTGGCAAAGCACGATTGGATTGAGTGGCTCTAGGCTAAACAAGCTATCTTCAAGGCGCGCAGATTTCGTAATATCCGTCGTGAGACGCAGTGCGCGCTCGCTCGTGAGCGTAATACGACGCGCAATCTCTTGCAATTCATCGCTATCCACTTCACCAGACTCAAGATGAAGCGCCAATTGACGCACCAGTGCAAGTGGAGACTTCAATTCATGGGCGGCAGCAACAAACGAAGGCGCAGTCGGTACCGCGCCTTCCAAACGATTCGTTTGCTGTCTTGACCCCTCCATACCTACACCTAGTGTAGCATGGTAACAGGTTAGCGACTACTGGTTGAATGTTACCGTCTTAAGAAGCGCGGCAAAATCATCATTGAACACGTCGCCATCGGTACGAAGCGTCAATGTACGGTCACGCATCTTGAGCAGGATTGCAGTGCCATAGATATCTTTATTGAAGTTACCAACGATCTTCGTACCAGTCATCTTACCATCAGAATATACACTCGATTTCAAATCACCCTTAGTGATAAGTTTCTGATACGATGCAACCGACTGGTCGTAGGTCTTCTGCTCGATCGTAATGCGTAGGGCAAACTTAGTACTGTCGCCCACCGGTGGAACAAGTACAGGGTTCAGGTAAGCTTCATACGTTACACCGCCGCCCTTGCTCACGTCAGTCGCCTGGTATGCGCTCCAGGTTTTTGGATAATCAAACTTCAAAGCTCCGTAGTCAGACGGGCCGACAAACTGACGCATCGGCTCTTTCTCACGCGCCGCAAACGTTGCCTCGTCTTTAGTTGACTGATCAAGTTTCGCCTTTGCTTCTGCATTGGCAATCCTTGAATCAACGTCCTTCTTTTGATCCATGTAATTCATGTAGGCCCAAATACTAAATGAGCCGAAAACGAGCACGAGCAAAACAAGTGCAATGATTGCAAAGATGCTCGCATTTACTGCCCCTGTTTCACGAGTGCGATTCTTCATGCTTATGATTATACGTGGCCACTAGCTCTCTTGTAAAGGCTTAACCTCATACAGAAAGTACGATTTATCCGAAGCGTCAGGTGCAATTCCAGGAATATTAAAGGCGTAACTAATGAATGTCAGCGACCGACCTAATCTCGTCGCCTCTTGCTGTACGCGCGCATACATTTTCGCAATGTCCCGTGCCTCACCAAAGGTATACACAGCAGTCGTGTCATTTGGGAGCGACGCTCGCCAAAAGTTTGCGAGCTTCACATGGACTTTATCGTCTCCGCGAGATAACATTCGCGAAATCAGCACTAGTATCGGATGGATTTCATATCCCACCGCGCGCGCACCCAGCTTGCTTACCGTCCGCAGCACTATCCCGTCACCAGAACCGATATCAACAACCACGTCTTTCGCACTCAGCGGGTACAGTTCGGTAAATACACGGTGGATATCAGCACGACGTGACGGCACATACGGTGCGCCCGTAAAGGCGACGAAACCAACCAAGAATACAATACCAGCGACAATCAAAAGCCACATTAGGCGTCGAACTTCTCCTTCAAAACAGTAATCTCATTTTTGAGATTAGTCAGATCATGCTCAATCTCTGCCGCAAGCTTCTCAGCCTTACCATATGTCTCGAGCGCTTGCTCAAGCTCAAACTCATCACCCTCAAACCAGGCAACAAGCTCACTTAACTCATTCATTTTCTCTGATACAGTTTTTTGTTCAGATTGCTTCAACATCTTTTACCTCCGCCGTAATGATTCGTTCTTGTTGTTCAATTCTAATTATGCCGCCTGTGGCAACCTCCCCACGAATAATCGCATAGCCACGTGACAAAACTGCCCTCGGATTATACGCACCCATCACTTGGCGCGACGTCACAAGCTGGCTTTGTAACAAATCCACCCGGGTATCAAGCATTGCCAAACCTTGGCGGAGTGTTACCTTTGTATCTTTCAGATAACCATCAACGACCCCCTCAGTACGCACCAAAATACGACACACTAACTGCCCTAGCAGGTTGGTAAGTTCTTTACGATCTGGCACTACAATCTGCGCCGCGTTACTCGGCGTTGCTGCACGTACGTCAGCCACCATATCAGCGAGACTTACGTCAACTTCATGTCCTACCCCAACAATCGTCGGGATACGACTCGCCGCAATTGCTCGCACCAGCGGCTCATCATTAAAGGCAGCTAAGTCATCAGCGCTACCACCACCACGAATGATCACAAGCACCTCAGGCAATGTTTCTTGTTGGTTAAAGTACGAAATCGCTCGAATCATCTGCTCAGGCGCACTATCGCCCTGCACCTGCACGTGCGCTACATCTACTTTCAAGCCACCCCATCGGTCATTCAAAATCTTCACAAAATCAGCGTAGCCAGCAGCAGACGTGCTACTAATTACCGCAATATGCTCAGGTATCTCTGGTAGCGAGCGCTTGCGTTCAGGCGAGAACAGACCCTCTTTATCAAGTTTCGCCTTCAGCAGCTCAAAGCTCTTCTTCAAGCTCCCCTCGCCACTTGGACGAATCGACTGGATCGTAAGACTAAACTTACCCCAGGCAGTAATCTTTGGCACTGCTCGCACCACAACTTTCATACCGTCTTCTACTGGTACTCGCAGCTGAAACAGTGACATAAAACAATTCACACTACCAGTAGCGTCTTTAATATCAAAAAATACCCATTTACCCTGGTTTACTTTAAAGCTTGCAACTTCGCCCTCAATTTCAACCGTCCCAAAGCTGTATTCGAGCGATTGATTAACGACAGCGATAAAATCACTAACGCTGAATTTCGGGGTCTGGTCGTTTGCCATATTTCATCACTACCTGTTGATACAAAATCCAGCCAACCACAATCGTTACAAGCAGAATAATCACGCGCGCCAATAAAATTCCGGCAATTGCCTCGCTTTTCTGCATCCCAGCGATTGCGAGCACGGCCACCATAATCGCTTCGTAAGCGCCCGCGCCGCCTGGAGTAACAATAATAAATCCTGCAAGGCTCGCAAGACCATACGCAATCAAAATCGGTGCTGGGTTCACTACTGTATTTAGACCCCAGAATACAATCCAAAAAATCGCAATCTCTGTTGCAGTGAAGAACAGCCCCCATAAATACGGCTTTACAAGCAAGCGTTTCTCGCGCATAAGCGCCACATAATCACCATGCATATCGTCAAGAAACTCCGTCGCAGCCTTGGCGGAAATCAATTCGGCAACCTTGCCAAAAGTTACTTTCCGCACGATTCTATTGCAAAAGCGCGTAATCTTCCCGGCGATACTGTGCATACGCGTCACACTACTAAATAAAAACCCACTCCCAATGATCGTCACAATCATTAGCGTTACCAGCATCGAACTCATCAAAATAATCCAGCGGTTCACTGTGCCATCAATCGTCACCCAAAATACTGCAACAATCAAAAGCGTCACCATTGCCGCAAAGCCCGAAACGTATCGCACGCCCTGCGCCATCGTCGCCTTGCCCGTGGACACGCCGTATTTGCCAAGACGCCAATTCATATACGAAACTCCGCTCACACCGCCACTCGGCAAAATATGGTTCACGAAATTAAGCTCCAACGAAATACGCATTTGTGTCCAAATACTAATCTTTGTAATGAGCCCTTTTTGGCGCAAATACGAGAATGTCATCTCCCCTGCGGCCAAGTAGCCAATCATAATCACTGGCACAAGCGCGAGTAATATCCACCAATCAACATGTCCAACTAGACCCCAGGCATGATGCAGCTCACGACGCGAAAAGAACAAAATAACGACAATCAGCACAAATGTCGCGATACTAATCCCCGTCCTCAAAGAAATTTTCATACCTCTATAGTATATACCAATAGCCCCGTTCCGCACTAGTTTGTTATACTAGTGGCATGTATATCGCCCTCCTTGGTCGCCAACCAGCGCTTAGTGTCGCAGAACTAGAAGTTTTGTACGGTTCGTCAAACGTACAGTGGTTTTCAGGGATCTCCGCAACCATCTCTACAGACAAGTTCGATTTTAACCGCCTCGGCGGCACCCAAAAGGCTGGTCGCGTTGTTGCTGAGCTTCGTGGGAACTGGCGTCAAGTTGGCTCACAAATCGCAAAAAACTACGAAACTGAATGGGCCAACCACGAAGGTAAAATCACCCTCGGCATCAGTGCCTACGGATTCCGCGAAACAGCTCGTGACATCCAAAAAACCGGTCTGATACTCAAAAAGAAACTCCGCGAACACGGCGTCAGCATGCGTCTCATCCCTAATAGCGAGGCCGCGCTCAATACCGCCGCCTCACACCACAACAAACTTGGCCTCAACGATAGCCACGTCGAGCTTTTAATTGTTCGCGCAGGTGATGGGCGCGTAATTGTCGCCGAGAGTATCGGTGCGCAAAACATCACCGCATTTGCCGCTCGCGACCAAGCTCGGCCAAAAACCGATGCGTTCGTAGGCATGTTGCCCCCTAAACTCGCTCGCATGATGGTAAACATGTCAGGCGCCGAAAAAGGTCGCGTACTCGACCCCTTCTGTGGCACTGGCGTTGTCCTACAAGAAGCAGCTCTCCTTGGGTTTGATGTCTACGGCACCGACCTATCAGATAAAATGATCGATTACTCCGACATCAACCTCAAGTGGCTCAACCAAACACATGATCTAAACACCGAGCCGACGCTCGCTCAAGCAGATGCAATGACTGCCGTCTGGGACAGCCCAATCGACGCCGTCGCCTGTGAAACGTATCTTGGCCAGCCGTTCAGCGCTCCACCGTCGCCCGCCAAATTAACAGAGGTGAGAGGCAACTGTAATCATATCATCAGCTCATTCCTCACTAACCTTCATAGCCAAATCGCAAGTGACACCCCGCTCTGTATCGCCGTTCCAGCCTGGAAGTCCAAAGAAGGCGAGTTTACTCATCTACCGTTCATCGCCCATCTCGACAAGCTTGGCTACCGCCGCCGCGAGCTTAGCCTAGTTAATCCTGACCAACTTCTCTACTATCGTGAGAACCAGGTTGTGGCCCGCGAGCTTCTTCTCCTTGAAAAGGCTTGACGAAATCCTAGTAACAGAGTAAAATAGGATAGATTGATTTATATTAGTGTTTAAGGAGCTATATGTCACACGTTAAAGCAGGTGGTTCAAGCAAGAACGTCCACAACAACGCCGGCGCTCGCCTTGGCGTGAAGCGCTTTGGCGGCCAAAAGGTTAACGCGGGTGAAGTACTCGTTCGCCAGACCGGTAGTACCAAGATCGCTGGTCCTGGTACATACATCAGCCGCAACTTCACTATTCACGCAGCAACCGCTGGTGTAGTGAGCTTCAAAAAGGTTAAAAAAGGCACCTTCACTGGTCGCACCCAGCCTCGTACACAGGTTATGGTCACCAGCAACGAAGCGTAGTCTCTGCAATATGCAAATAATAGCCCGGGCATCTGCCCGGGCTATTATTATGCCTAAGATCATCCCCTTCCCCTCCATACTAAAACAGCGCTACAAATTGTAGCGCTGTTTTAGTATCAAAAATTCTCGTATAAATCTATACGACCGTTGAACTACCATCGACTGGTTCTGTTGGCGCAACAGGCATATGAGCCTCATCCATACCTAGGTGATGCTTCACGCGAGCCACAACGTCACCAATCACGACCTCAGACTTCACAAGATAGTCATCAACACCAAGCTGCTCAGCACGCTCTTTGTCCTTAGGCTGACTAAGCGCCGTTAGCATAATAACGCGAATGTTCGTCGTCTCTGGAGTGTTACGCAAAATATCGAGCACATCAAAGCCGCTAATCTTTGGCATCATTGCATCAAGCAACACAAGATCAGGCTTGAACGACATAGCCGCAGATAATGCGTCTTCGCCGTTGTGTACTTCGTTAATTTCAAAGCCCTCGAATTCAAGGCGTGATCGATAGACGGCAGCAAGCGCGGTATCGTCTTCGACTAGGAGAATCTTCTTTTTTACTGTGTCCATATCCTTTAATCCTTACTTTCTACAGTATACCACAAGTGTTATGAGAACAATCCCATTGCAGCACTTAGCTGCGGATCACGCCCAGCATTACTATCAGCAGCACTAATTGATACCTTCTGGTCTGGCTCGATGCCCTGTGCAGTAATATTCTTGCCCTTTGGTGTGTACCATCGTGCAACAGTCACCTTAAGAATACGCCCATCTGGAAGATCCATCACCTTTTGTACGGTGCCCTTACCAAATGTCTTTTCACCAACGAGTGTTGCAACACCGTAATCCTGCAATGCACCCGACAGAATCTCGCTCGCACTTGCACTTCCACCATTCACGAGCACCACAGTCTTAATTCCAGCAAGAATTGGGTTACTGCCAGACATAATACTGTCGACAACTTGCCCATTAGTCTTTTCGGTCACCACAAGTTTGTGATCAAGCCAAAGCCCGGCAACTGCCTGTGCAGCATCGAGATAGCCTCCACCGTTGTCACGAAGGTCGACCACAACACCCTTTACACCCTTAGACTTAAATTCTTGCGCCGCTTTGGTTGCAAGGTTACCCGTCTGAGCATCAAAGCGAGAAATCGTCATAACACCAACACCATTCTGCTCACTCCAGCGTACGCTCGGATCATCTACTTGAGCACGAGTAATCGTGTAGTCATTCGTTGCACTTCCCCGCTTCATCGCAAGCTTCACAGAGGTGCCAGCATCACCACGTACAGCCAATGCAACCGTTGCAGAGTCCTTACCTGCTACCGATGTTCCGTTCACTGACACAAATACATCACCGACTTGTAGCCCAGCCTGTTCTGCGGGCGAGTTAGAAATTACCCGTAGTACTGTTGGCTGATCGTTGCGCACACCGATTTCACAACCAATACCTGACACTTGGCCATCAAGACTCTTATTAAAATCCTCAGCCTCTTTCTTGTCCATAAACACCGTATACTGGTCACCAGCCGCCGCTACCATGCCACGCGCCGCGCCATCCTCAAGCTTTGCCGTATCAAGCTTACCATCAAAATTAGCCTTGAGATTTTGATAGGTTTGCTGCAAAACCGACGTATCAAGCGATCCAGTGGCGACTTTAATACCAAACATCGGGCCAACGGCAGCGTAGATCTGGTCACTCCGCGTACCTGCGACAAATGCGACAAGTGCCATGAGAGCAAGCGACACAAAGAACGTTGCGGGACTAATTTGTTTCATCTTCATGTTTGGTCGCCGAGAATGCTCGGGACTATGCGTCGGCTGCTCCCCAGCCGGCTGGTCAATAGAATCGTTGTTAGACATTGCTACCATTATAGCACTAGCGGTTCGCGCTAACTACAGTGCATAGCATTATAAAGATTTGCTTAACTATTTACTTGGGAAGCGAAGGAAGATAACACCCGACTTCTGAATGTCCATCGTGCTGTATTCACCTGTCCCATAGAAGTTATACTGACTTACATGAACCCAGTCGCCACTTACCGATTCAACAACCATCAAGTGGCCAACAGGAGCAAATCCAGACATTGCAGGGAGCACTACCGCGTCACCAGGCTGTGGATCAGACACGCGCCATGCGCCACGCGCTGCGCCCTGGCCCCACTGGTATGCCATACCGTCACCCTGGAACGGCTGCACCTTGTGGCCAAGTGATTCAATACGCCACGCTGCATAGCTTACACATTCACGGTTGAAAAGATTCCAAGGATCCGCGTAGCTATCTTGCGGGCCACAGTATGGGTAGCCACCAGTGCCGCATCCCATATTGCCGCTCCAGTTTGTGTATACAAAACTACCAACCGTACCCGAATCAAAACTTGCACCAGATGATTGCAGAGCCGCATAGTAAGCACGTTGCTGGGCCGCCGCGCTATCAGCTTGCGCCTGTGCGCTTGCCGCAAGCTGCTGGTACGCTGCTTCGTCGCCCTTTGTCTTGTTTACGAGATCTTGCTGCTCAGATTCTTTTGCTGCAAGCTGTGCCTTCTGAACATTCTGCTGGTCAAGTACAGCCTTAACGTCCTTCTGACTCTTCTCTAGCTTAGCCTTCAATTGATTAATTTGGTCAATCGTCTTGCTAAGGTTGTCCTGAATCGAAGACTGGTAGGCTTGTTGGTCAGCGTAGTCACCAATGTTCTTGCTGCTTGCAAGCATTTCTAGTGGAGTAACTGAGCCATCGACATACATGTCCGCGATAATCTGGCCGAGAGCGTCTTTATTGTCGCTAATCTTCTGCTTGGTATCATCAATCTGCTTCTGTAGCTGATCGTACTCTTTCTGGCTGATGTTAATCTGTGCCAAAATAGCATTCTTTTGCACGGTAATTTGGTCAAGCGCAGCTTGATAGGTCTTCGCCTGAGCATCAAGTGCATTAGCTTGCGCCTGATACTGTCCCATCTGCGAACGCAGCGCAGAAATCTGATCATCAAATTGATCAGCGTGTGCTTGAGAAATAATCGTAAAAGGAGAGCTTACAGCAGTTATCACAGCAGCTGCTACGATGATAGATTTCGTAACTAACCCTTTTGAAACTGGTGCTGGTGTGGTGGACCGTAGCTTCATTACCTTGAATTTTAGCATAAGCATAAGCCCTGTGTCAAATCGTCTGTGCGTCATAAAAACCTCCTTACCCTATCGCTTCGTTAAGAAGCCCAGCAAGCAACTAAATTTTCAGATAGCGCCGTGTTGCAAGCAACGACGAAATCGTGCCGATAAGCGCACCAACAAGGATAGCGCCAAGCAGTACCAAACCAATGTACGTCGTGTAGAGTTCCATCGTAGGTTGGATGGATACGCCCCAAGCCGCAACTTTATCGTGAATACTCAACATAATGACGAACGTAAGAATTGTTGCGATTACTGCAGCGATAAATCCATATACCATCGCCTCAACAACGAATGGGCCACGGATAAATCCTTTATCTGCCCCAATTAACTTCATCATCTCAATCTCATCACGCCTGTTAAAGATAGCCATGCGGATGGTGTTAAAGATAATCAGCATCGACATAGCAGTGAATATGATGCTCGCACCAATACCCACCTCTTGTGCAGTATGTGTCCATGCAGCGATCGTATCCGTTGCAGACTTACGGTCACCCATGAAGCTTGGTGGTGTTGATTCATCAATATATTGCTTGAGCGGCTTATTAGTCTTCACAAAATCAACAAGCTGACTCGTATCATTTACGTTCTTGAGGTTAATACGGATTGTCGCTGGAATCTTATCCGTTGCCTCTGTAAGGGCGTTCAGAGTTTTAAGATCACTCTTATTTTTCTGAGCGAAATCAGTCTTGCCCTGGTCGGTACTGATAAAGTTCACCGAATCAACATTCGAAAGACTCTTTAAATCATTGATAATTGGGGCTGCTTGCTTCTCCGTTGTACCCGTTTTAAGGTAGATAGAACGATCAATATTACGTGCAATATGCGTTGCGGTGTCGGTAAGAATATTCTGCGCAGCAACGGTAATGAGCACCGTAATAAGCGTCAATGTCATGACAGCAGTTGCCGCAATCGTCAGCCAGGTGTTACGAGTGAAGTTGTTTACGCCGTAGCGGCACATACGAAGAAATGTAATCCACTGGCGACGATGCTGCTTTGCCTGCGCAAAAGCTTTAGTGTTCTTTTCCTTACTCATTGTCGGTAGCTCCCCTGAGCCTGGTCGGAGGTGATCTTACCATGCTCAATCGTAATCACGCGGCGTTTCAGCTTATTAACAATATCAACGTTGTGAGTAGTCAAAAGGACGGTCGTGCCGTATTTATTAATCTTCTCAAGTAATCGCACAATATCCCAACTGTGCTTCGGATCAAGGTTCCCTGTTGGCTCATCGGCAATCAGAATCTTCGGCTGGCGCACAACTGCACGGGCAATCGCAACACGCTGACGTTCACCGCCAGATAGCTGATGCGGGAACTGCTTTTCTTTGCCAGCTAAGCCCACGAGCTCAATCACCTTTGGAACGGTATTCTTAATTTCACGGTTGGTCATGCCAGCGATTTCAAGTGCAAACGCCACATTCTCGAATACCGTCCGCTGTGGCAGCAGTTTAAAGTCCTGGAACACCACGCCAATCTTACGACGCAAGAGCGGAATATGCTTGTCTTTTAATGTGTCGTAATCAATACCACCGACAACAATCTTGCCACTGGTTGGCTTTTCTTCACGCGTCAACAACTTGAGCAGCGTACTCTTACCTGCCCCTGATGTACCGACAATAATCACAAATTCGTTCGGTTCAACATGCAAAGACACCCGGTTTAATGCCGGTTTGCCATCCTTACCGTACGACTTGGTTACCCTATCTAACAGAATCATTACTTAGCCTAGTATAGCATAAGAATAAGCGCTAAACCACTGTAGGCAAGGTACTTTATTGCTTGGTCGCTTGGGCGGTAAGATACGCGTCAATAAACCCGTCGATATTACCGTCGAGGACTGATTTCGCGTCTTTAACTTCGTATTTCGTACGAGTATCTTTCACGAGTGTATACGGATGCAACACATAGTTGCGAATTTGCGCACCCCAGCTCGCAGACTCTCCTGCGCGCAGGTCAGCAAGCGTATCCGCATGCTGCTCAGCGAGCATCTGTGCGAGTTTGCTGCGAAGGATCTTAAGCGCCGTTTCTTTATTCTGTATCTGGCTGCGTTCATTCTGAATCGCTACAACAATCCCCGTAGGGATATGCGTTACACGAACTGCACTATCGGTTGTATTCACACTCTGGCCGCCGTGACCACCGCTCCGATATACATCAATCTTCAAGTCTTTATCATCGAGCTTCACTTCATCGGGCGCATCAATTTCTGGCATAATTTCAATAAGTGCAAAGCTCGTCTGACGAAGATTATCGGCATTGAATGGACTTAAGCGCACCAAACGATGTACACCGTGCTCACTACGCAGGCGTCCATACGCATACGCGCCACGGACAATATACGTTGCATTCTTAATCCCTGCTTCATCGGCCGTCGATCGTTCCACCATCTCTACCTGCATGTCATTAGCCTCTGCCCAGCGCAAATACATGCGCTCAAGCATTTCTGTCCAGTCCTGCGCATCGGTGCCACCAGCACCAGAGCTAAGTTTCAATACCGCAGCATGCGAGTCATATTCGCCACTCAGCAATAATTCTTTGTGGCGCGTAGCATATTCTGATTCAAATACATCAAGCTGGCTACCGAATTCAGCCGCCATGCTGTCATCGCCAAGTTCCATCAATTCAACAATATCACTCACCTGCGAGTACAAGATATTCCACGGCTCAACCTGACCCTTAAGCGCCGCGGCCTGGCGCGATAAATTCTGCGCACGCTCCAAATTAGCCCAGACATTTGCATCAGCAAGTTGCGCATCGATAGCTTCTAATTCCTCAGACTTTGCGTCGATCTGAAGTGAGTCGCGGTCGGCAGTGATATGGGCGAGTAACTCGTTTGCCCGTTTCTTCAGTGGTTGCATCTCTTTCTATTGTATCATCACCTCTAGCATTAGTGGTACACTAGGCCTATGAAGATTGGCATATTCGACTCTGGCCGCGGCGGCGAATTTATTGCAGAAGGCCTGCGTAACCTGCTCCCTGAACATGAATTTATAGTAGTAAACGACCGCGAGCATGTGCCCTATGGCTCACGCGAAGATAGTGAAATTATTGAACTCACAACAAAGGCAATCCAGCCATTACTTGAAGCGCGCTGCCCTATCGTTGTGATTGCCTGCAATACAGCAACAATGGCTGCGATCAGTACATTGCGTGAGCTATTCCCTAGGGTGAAATTTATCGGCATCGAACCAATGGTAAAACCAGCGGCAGAGATATCAGCCACGCACCACGCAACCGTGCTTGCCACCCCACTTACCCTTAAAAGCAATCGCTATCAGCATTTGCTTCGCGAATACGGGAGCGAGCTGACGATTGACCAGCCAAACGCAGCCGGCTGGGCCGCCGCTATCGAACATGATAAAGCAAATACTATTTCATTCGACGAAGTAACGGCAAGCGTAGCAAGTGGCAGCGACACGCTCATTCTTGCGTGCACCCATTACATTACACTAAAAAATCGCCTGCAAACACGATTCCCTGGTATAAATATCCTAGAGCCGACTGAGGCTATAGCTCGTCAAGTTACGCGCCTGGCTCTTGAGCTTGGGGCGTAGCTGGCTCAACAATGTGCTTTCGCTCGTCAATTCGGCTAAGGCGCCGCACAAGGAATGGATGATTACTGAACGTCTGCGCAAAATGATTCATAGGTCGCTCAGCGGTATATTGTAGCCATTGGCGCGCAATGTCATTCATGCCGTGCGCGACATCAGGCCCAACATGCACCTTAATAAGCGCCTTCTTAACAAGCTCGGAATCTTGCATATACATCAGCGCAAGTCGATCCGCAGTGTATTCGGTGCGTCGCTGCCAAAAGCCAGCCAGCCACGTAAAGATAGCACCGAGCACAGGCACTGCCATAAACGGCTGCAGATACACGGCAGCATTCACGTGTCCATACTTAATATGCGCCATTTCATGCACGAGCACTACCTTAAGCTCATCTTTGCTTAAGTAGCGAATCGTACCAGACTGCAACACAATCGTATACGGGCGCGCAAACCCAAAGGAATATGCATTAATCACTGGATCCTGTGTCACGAATATCTCTACTCGCGGCATCTCGAGATCGGCTGAGACTTCATTCGCCCAGTCGCGCAACCATGCATAGGAGCTATATTCAACCTGTAGCGAATTACCAAGCATAACCTGGCGCTGCATACGAACCATAAACATACCAATCGCAAGCGCTACGCCAAAGAGAAGTCCAGCACCAATAATCGTACCGACAATTCCAGCCACAATCACCTCTGCTGGATCACTGGTCGACATATCATTCGTAAAGTAATCAACAATAAAGTACGCACTTGAGGCTAAAAAGAAAACAATAAACGTAATTGCAAGCACAACAATATCGCTCGTCGAAAAAGCCCGCTGGACGGCCAAGCGCCCTTTTGCTATATCTTTAGCCATTAGAGTGCCTCAACCGCCGCTACAAACTGGTCGCCACGATGACCATAATTATCATATTGGTCAAAGCTTGCACTTGCTGGGCTCAGCATTACTACGCTACCTTCAGGGGCAATCTCATGTGCCTTCGCGACTACTTCGTCCATCAATCCAGTGACGCGGTGGCATGCAACGTCCTGCTCGGCACACAGCCGAGCAATAATCTCACCTGTTTGGCCAATAGCAATCACAGTTGCGTTGGCCGCCCTGCACTCCGCAACAATTTCATCATACACAGCACCCTTACTAGACCCACCTAGGATAATAAATCGAGGCGCAGTAAACGATCGTAGTGCAGCTATGGCGCTCCCTGGCGTTGTAGCAATACTATCGTCGTAATACGATACGCCATTAACCGTACGTACGAACTTCAATCGGTGATTAAGCCCATGAAATGATTTTAATCCAGCCTCAACCGCAGAGCGCTCAGCCCCAGCCGCAAGCGCGGCACTAATAGCAGCACAGGCGTTCTCGCGGTTATGCTCGCCGACAAGCTGCAACGCAGTGACCGAGCAAATGCGTGTATCCTCAATATAAAATGCATCACCATCAATATATACCTGCCCATCATCAGGAATCCCGTAACGAACAGGCTGCGACACCCCAGAGTGTGCGATTTCACTCGACCATTGATTGGTCGGATGATATAGCGCAATATCCTCAGCACTCTGATGGCGGACAATCTGCGACTTTGCCTCTACATATTCCTCGAAACTCGCATGGACATCTAAATGGTCCGGCTCGAGCATTAATACAATCGCAATATGCGGGCTCTTCTGTGCGTCCCATAGCTGAAAGCTCGACATTTCGTAGACAACAACGTCGTCCTTCTTAATATTCTCAAGCTCCTGAATCGCCGGCACACCAATGTTGCCAACTAAATGTACCGTACGGCCCGATTCTTTCAGAATAGCGGCCGCCAGGCTCGAGGTAGTGCCCTTTCCCTTTGTGCCGGTCACACCAATGATTGGCGCTGGACACTCCTTCAAAAATTCATTAGTCGCTGACCAAACTTTATTACCATATGGCAATTTTTCCGGATTAATACTTGGTGAGCGTACAATCAAATCAAAATCACCAAGCTCGACAAACGCATCAGCACCCAAAATTGCACCTGCAGCCTCAGCGGGTACACTGAGACTATCGCGCTCATCTGCAATTGTTACCTCGGCGCCTTTAGTACACCAATAATCAAAGCTCGCCTTCCCCTCGATTCCGTAGCCCGCGATCGCAACCTTCATATAGATATTGTACCAGTTTTAGGATTCAGGGGTAGAGAAAACCTTACCGAGCTTGTCGCTCAGCGCCACGATGTCCTCTTTATCACCACTACTCACACCAGCAAGCACCCACGTATTATGTGCAATAAATTCTCGAGCCGTCGCAAGCATTCGCTCAAGGCTAATGTTACGGATCGCATCAGGAACCTTATCATAGTCCTTAACAAATCCATCACCGAAGTATCGGCCAGAGTAAAAGTTACTGATTTGCGATACCGTCTGCGCACCCATCTGGTGACGCCCAAGCGCGTATGATTTCGCGGCTGCAAGCTCTTCTTCAGTAATCTTACCGTCAGTCACCGCCTTAACTTCACGCACAATAATATCAAACAAACCACCAGCTGTATCGAGATTCACCTGGCCGCCAAAGTCCCAACTACTATCGTGGAACCCAACAGAAGTTTCACTAAACATACCGTACGCCAAGCCCTTCTTGCGTGCAGCACCATAGATACGTGAGTGAAGGGTGCCAGTAAGAATCTGGTCAAGACACGCCATAGCTTCAGCTTCTTCGTCATTCAATTCACGCGGCAGCGTCATACTCCACCCAAATGTCAGGTTACTCGCCTCTTTACGGCGAATCTGTGTTGGATTACCACTGGTCAGTTCGTCTTTCGGCACATCAAAGCGCTCACCACGAGGCAACTCCCAAGATTCAAGCGCACGCTTAATTTGCGCCTTACGACCATCAAGCTTACCGGCAATTACAAAGCGCATATTGTCGCTCGTATGGGTACGTGCATGATGTTCGCGAATATCACGAATTGTCACATTACTAATGGTCTGGATACGCTGCCAGTAGCTATATACGTCCTCACCAAGCAGCTGCTGAATCTTTGGCCAAAGCACACGGTTATGGTTGTTCAGGTAGCCCGTAAGCTCACTCTTCACATTACCCTTCTCTGCCTCAAGCTCTTCGCCGCGGAATTTAGGCTGACAAATTGCTACCTGTTGCAACTGTAAGATGCGCTCCCATTCAAAGTCAGCACAGTCAGCAATATATACCATCGACAAATCACTCGTCCATGCGTTGTGGTAGGCGCCGTTTTTAGTAAACTCAGCCTCATAAGCATGCTCACTCTTAAACTCCGCGTTCGCACCAAACGCCATGTGCTCCATAATATGTGCCGTCTCGTAAATATCTTTATTCTTTACGTAGCGGTTACCAGCGCGAAACTGGAATTGAAAGCTCATCACCGTCGCGCCAGGAACATCAATCAACAAACCGCGCGCACCATTCTTCAACCGTACCTCTGTGGTGGTGTGCTTCATGCCTAGCGACTCTTCTTACGGTTCTGGCGCTGGGCCTTTTTCTTTTTGCGAGCAACATTACGTTGGTGATTGACCTCAGTCGTAGTTTTCGCTTTCTTGATCGAGTCACTAAAGTCACTGTCACGGTTCTCTTCACCGCCAGTAATCTCGTTTACACCGTGCTCAACTGACTTTTCAGCAAGCTTTGTAAGCTCGGTGTCGTGCTCTTCTTCTTGTGCAGTGCGGCTAATTGCGTCAGTCTTGCGCACATGGTAAATAGCGCGGAGCACTTCTTCACGGAGCGTTACCTGTAAACTCTCGAACAGCTTCTGTGATTCTGATCGATACTCAACAAGCGGATCTCGCTGACCAACGCTACGCCAGTGAATGCCCTCACGCAGGTGCTGCATGTTCTCAAGGTGCTGCATCCAAAGCGTATCGAGCACCTGCAAGTACACTTCACGTTCAACTTGGCGAATCAAATCAGTACCGAGCTCTTTTTCTTTCGCAGTATATTGCTTTTCAGCAGCCTTGAGCGCAAGATCACGACGTGCGCGGTCTTTCTTCTCGGCACCAATCTTCTCTATCTCTTTATCAGAGATAGGAATAACAGATTCAAATTGCTCAGCAAACTTAGGGTTGTTCTTGCCAGGGACAAGCGTAAGGTCAGTTACAAGCTCACCCAGCAAGCGCTGAATCTCAGGCTTGATGTTATCACCCTCTAAAATCTTACGGCGCATTGTGTATACAACTTTACGGTGGCGGTTAATCACATTGTCGTATTGAACAACATTTTTACGAGTATCGAAGTTATAGCCTTCTACGCGCTTCTGCGCAGATTCAAGAGTCTTACTTACTGCACGATTCTGGATTGCCGTCTCTTCGTCAACACCGAGTCGATCCATCAAGCTTGCGATACGTTCACCCTGGAAAATACGCATAAGATCATCTTCGGTCGACACGTAGAACTGTGTGTCGCCCGGATCACCCTGACGACCGCCACGACCGCGAAGCTGGTTGTCAATACGGCGCGACTCGTGACGCTCAGAGCCAATCACAACAAGACCGCCAAGCTCTTTAACCCCTTCACCAAGCTTAATGTCAGTACCACGACCAGCAATGTTAGTCGCAAGCGTAATTGCGCCCTTCTCACCAGCTCGCTCAACAATAGCCGCCTCGTGCTCGTTATTCTTCGCGTTCAAGATTTCGTACTTAATACCCTCTTTGTCGAGGAATGCTGCAATCATTTCGTTCTTAGCAATCGATCCAGAGCCCACAAGCACAGGTCGGCCTGACGCGTGGTATTCTTTAATCGCCTGTGCAACCGCCTTTAACTTACCCTTTTCGGTCTTGTAAATAAGATCTTCATGGTCTTTACGAGCAATCGTACGGTTTGGTGGAATCACCACAACATCAAGCTCGTAAATCTGCTGGAATTCCTCTGCCTCAGTAAGCGCCGTACCAGTCATGCCAGAAAGCTTATCGTACAAGCGGAAGTAGTTCTGGAATGAAATCGTCGCAAGCGTCATGCTCTCCTGAAGTACAGGTACGCCTTCTTTCGCCTCAATCGCCTGGTGTAAACCTTCGTTGTAGCGATTTCCCTGCTTCAAACGGCCAGTATGCTCATCAACGATGATTACTTCACCGCCGTTAGTAACAACGTAATCCTTGTCACGGTGAAACAATGTCTGCGCACGGAGCGCCTGGTCCATGTGGTATACACTACGAACATATTCAGGCGTGTAGAGGTTTTTAATGCCAAGCATCTTCTGAACCTTCTCAACACCCTCATCAGTAAGTGCAACGCTGCGACGCTTCTCATCGAGCACGTAATCATTAGGTACGAGCTTTGCAGCAACTTTAGCAAACTGGTAGTACGCATCAGGATTATCTGCAGCCGGAGCACTAATAATAAGCGGCGTTCGCGCTTCGTCAATCAAGATTGAATCCACCTCGTCGACAATAGCAAAGTGCAAACCACGCTGGCGCACCAAGTCAATCTCGTTCACCATGTTATCGCGAAGGTAGTCAAAGCCGAATTCATTGTTGGTGCCGTAGGTAATATCAGCCTCATACGCCTCTTTACGCGTACATGGGCGGAGCTTCTTCATACGAGCATCTGTATGACTCTCGTTGTCATATTTGCCATCCCAGATGAATGACGCATCATTAATAATCACACCAGTCTTCATGCCAAGCGCTGCGTAAAGCTCACCCATCCAGCCAGCATCGCGTTGCGCAAGGTAGTCGTTCACAGTCACGACATGCACGCCCTTGCCTTCGAGCGCGTTCAGATATACCGGCAAGGTGGCAACAAGTGTCTTACCTTCACCGGTTTTCATTTCAGCAACGTTACCTTCGTGTAACGCAATACCACCGATAAGCTGCACGTCAAATGGACGCATACCAAGCACACGGTTGCTCATTTCACGAGTTAATGCAAAAGCATCAGGTAGAATCGCATCAAGCGTACCGCCCTTCTTCGCGAGGCGCTTCTTTAGAACCTCCGTTTGGGCCGTAAGGTCCTTTTTAGACATCTTTTTATATGAGTCTTCGAGTTTATTAATCTCGTTCACTCGTTTTTGCATTCGGCGCAAAATCCGCTTCTGCGGATCACCGAATACCTTAGTTAGCGCCTGTTGTTGACTTACCATACGATAAAAACCCTCTCTGCTCTCAATGTGGACTATCAGAAAAACTACCCATCATTATACCCGTTTGCAAGCACGATTAAAAGAGGTAGAGCAAGAAAGACAGCCCATTCCGAGCTGTCTTTTCATTTTATTGCTACATTTCGCGTGCGTAGCTGCGCTTGAAGCGGTCGAGAAGCTTACGCTGCCCCACATGCGGGATGCTATCTTCTTTGTATTTACGCAGCTGATTTGTCAGCTTCGCTTCAACAATATCCGTCGCCGCAAGAATGTTCATTGTCGAATCATGGGCAGTAATAAGCTTGTTAGGCACATGCAGTACAACTTCTACTTCGTACTTATTACCCTTATCCCGATTCACCTGCGCCAGTTTCGCCTCAGCCCAGGCACTCTTACGCGCATGCTTCGGTAATTTTCTATCTAGCATACCGATTTTGCGGCGCACATATTTTTTAGTAAGTTCATCGGGCGAGTAGCTCCCGACTCCGGTTATTTCGACGTTTGCGATCATGGTGACCTCCTTCGCTTAACCGTTATTGGTATCTTTAGTATAACATGAGCAACTTAAATTTGCTCACGGCCACCCATGTAAGGCTGGAGTGCTTCTGGAATACGAACTGAACCATCAGCTTGCTGGTGATTCTCCAAGATCGCAATCGGACCACGACTCAGCGGTAGCGCTGTTGCGTCATTCGTATGAATAAGCTCGACATCACCACCTTCACGGCGCACACGAGTCTTAAGACGTCGCGCCTGATAATCTGTCATGTAGTCTGCTGTATGCGTTTCACGGTATGTATCTTGACCAGGCAACCAAGCCTCAATATCAACACCACGTGCATTCGGCTTACCAATATCCGCTGTACATTTCTGCAATACTTGATAAGGAATCTCGAGTAGCTGCATAATCTTTTCCTGAATCGCTACCATCAAGAGGTGCTCATCGAGGCCTTTTTCGGCAACACCAAGGCTCTCCATCTCAAGCTTATCGAACTGATGCATACGGAACATGCCCTCCATATCCTTGCCGTACGTACCCGCTTCACGACGGAAGCTTGTCGCGTAACCAATATAGCGCGCAGGCAGATCTTTTTCATCAAAAATCTCATCAGCATGCATGCTACCAAGCACGTGCTCGGCGCTACCCTGTAACCAAAGGTCTTCATCTTCAATCTTGTAGCGGTCATCACGCGGCTCAAGTCGGTCCATCGCATCGTAAAGCTCAGTACGAAGCATAAATGGTGGCAGCACAGGCATGAATGGCTTATTACTGACATTCAAGTTGTTTTCCGCAATCACTTCATCTATAAATGTCTGGTCGCTCAATTTATCCATAATCATCTGAATAATCGCGAACTGCAACTTCACCATATCACCCTTTAGGTACGCGAAACGTGAGCCCGCAACCTTAGCAGCACGCTCTTTATCAAGCCAGCCCTTCGCATCGGCTAGTTCAGCGTGATTCTTTGGCTCGAAATCAAATACACGCGGCTCACCAACTTTTTTAGCAACCACATTTTCATCTTCGCTTGCCCCAACCGGTACATCATCAGCGGGCATGTTTGGCACCGCCTTAAGAAGTGCAAAATATGTTTCGTCGGCTACACGTAAGTGATCTTCAACTTCACTAAGCTCAGTCTTAATCACCCTGCCCTGCTCAACAAGCTCTGGGCTTGGCTTGCCGCCCTTCATCTGCGCGGCAATCTCATTACGCTGGGTGCGCAATTCATCCGCCTTCGCCTGGAGTTCACGTCGCGATTCATCCGCACTCAAAAGCTCGGCAATGTTTACCGTATAACCTTTTTGTGCAGCCGCCTCCTGGACGCGGTCGGGATTCTCCCTAATGAATCGGATGTCTAACATACCGTAAATTATACACTAGTCGCCCCCGAACGATAAGAGGTGGCCGTAGCCACCTCTAGAGTACTATTCAACGCGGAGCGCTTCTATCGGATCAAGTCGTGATGCTTTGCGACTCGGGAAATATCCAGCGAGTACCGCGACAAGCACCAGCGCAAGAATCAAAACCACACTCGTAAGCGGCTGGAATACCAGTAGCTCCGTGCCTTTGTCGAGATTCAGAGCTTTCGCGATCATCGGATTAAAGAACCCTACGAGCAATGCGCCGACCGTACCAATCAGTCCGCCAAGGAACCCGACCCATGCAGCCTCGTAACGGAACAACTTCCCGATATCCTTACGACGAGCACCAAGTGCCTTCATAAGCCCGATCTGCTGCGTACGCTCTAGCACACTAATGTACTGCGTGTTGATAATACCGAAGATTGAAGCCAAAATCGCAAGCGCACCGAAGCCTGCCGCCCCGCCCATCACAACATTCACAAATGTAAAGAGCACCTGCTGAACATCTTGCAACGAGAATACTTGGTAATCACCCTTTTTCTCGATAGCTGTTTGCACTGTCTTTACATCTGTGCCGCTTGCTACGCGAACATTCACTCCATAATACTGATTTGCTGCTTGCGCTGGCGTCTGGTAATCATAGATAGCCTTACCGTCAGCCGGGCTCAGTAGCACTTCAGCCTGGTAATGCAGCACCGTGTCGGATTTCTTACTGACTGCAGCAATAGTAAAGCTCATATCTTTGCCTTCGGTCGGCAAACCTGGAATTGTCGTCTTATCGACATGCAATGTGATTACCTTACCGATAGCCGAAGTATCAGAGCCGTATCCAAGCGGCTTCACGTAGTCTTCTGGGATAACGACCGAGCCAGTGCCTGGCTGATTGTGTGCGAGTGTACCCGCACCCAGCGTTACGGCCGTCTGATCAACCTTGATTGAAATTGAAGTGTCGTATTTATCTCCATTTGGTCCAACCATATATGTTGCACCTACATTATACATTGGCGTCACACTCTCAACACCTGCTACGCTTTGAATCTTTTTAATATCCGCATCTCCCAAAAGACCCTGCGAAGCATTTGATTCATTCGCTCCGTATTTCTTTGGGCCTGATGAATCTTGCGAGGAGTTTTTCGCAACAACAGTTAAGCTGCTCGCGTCCCCGTTGTTCTTGATAAGATTATCGGTGTACTGCTTACCACCTGTACCGGCAGCGAGCGCAAGCGTAATAGTGAATGCGCCAACACTAATCGCAAGTGCGGTTAATAGTGTACGGACTTTCGCTTGTCGTAAGTTTCGCCCCGCTCGGGCGAGGATATCTGCACGTCTCACGCTTTGCCTCCTTCCATTTTTTCAATCTTACCGTCTTTCACATAAATCCGCCGATCACAGCGCGCCGCGAGATCCGGGTCGTGTGTCACGACAATAAGATTTGCGTTATTCTTACGTGCGTAATTAAACAACAATTTTTCAACATGCTCACCCGTTGTTGAGTCAAGGTTACCCGTCGGCTCATCAGCGAACAAAATTTTTGGTCGGTTCACAATTGCACGAGCAATCGCAAGCCGCTGCTTTTGGCCACCAGATAAATCCTTCGCCTTCGACTTCTTCTTCTCGCTCATCTCCACTGCTTCAAGCGCCGCCTCAATCATCGCCTTGCGATCCTTGCGCGATACATTAGCAATCTCGAGAGGCAAACTCACATTGTCATAACACGTCTCGTTCCCCTGCACAAAGAAACTCTGGAAGATAAAGCTCATCTGATGTGCGCGGAACGCATCAATATTCTTCTGCTTCATCTGGCTCAAGTTTTCACCATTCACAAGCACCGCGCCCTCACTCACATGATCTAAGCCACTCATCACGTGCATCAATGTACTCTTACCTGACCCAGACTTTCCAACAATCGCGGTAATTTCGCCATCTGGTACAGCAAAACTTACGTTACTCAGTGCGGTAAAAGTATTCTTCTTTTTCCCATACACTTTCGTAATATCTTTTACTTCAATCAACGTGAATCCTCCAATACTCTTATGCTTAGTATAACAAACTACCAGTGGTTAATCATGATACATGGCATGGTTGTTGCGTAATCACGCCCGGCCACATTGGCAGTCTGACCATTTACTGTAAACCGCGACACACCCTCAGTAGACAGCTGGCCGTGCTCGCCAGTTGCACACGCCGTTGGTGCGGTTAGTGCCAAGTCATTCACCGTGCCGAAATCAGCCTCAGCCGAAGCTGCCATCGTTAACATTACGCGCTGAACAGCAGCATCAGAAGCCGATAAGCTTGCCGAATCCTCAACATCTGCGGTAAGCGCCACAAAAGATCCATGCAATGTCAGCTCAGCATCGTTACTAATATTCGCACTCATCTCATCAACCTTTACCGTCTGATATTCCAACCCACCGCGACTAACCGTAAGACGGTTTAGCTCAGGCCCGTAAATAGTCACGCCAGAAAGGCTATTACATTCATAGTCGCTATACTCACAAGTGCCCTCATCTTTAATGGTAATCACTGCCGTATCGCCCGTCTTAACAACACTCACCTTCGCAGTGTTCTGGCCACGCAAATGCGTGATCGTTGCATATGGCGCGTCACTTGTAACAATGTATTTCACCGCAACACTGCTATTATCCTCAGCCGTCACACCTGTTATACCACTCAGCTGTGGCAGCTTAGTTGTATCGCTCACTTTCAGCTGATCCATTTTTTGGTGGATTTGATTCACACCGTAAACACCGAAGCCAACAGCCACGCCAAAGCTCACTAAACCAAGCACGGCGATGACACTACCAAGTACGACAAGCCGTTTTGTAAGATGCCACGTAAAGCTTGCATATGCACCAAGCCCCATTAAAAGCACGAACAGTACAGCTGCGACAATTACCCCAACATAAGCAGTCCCAATAGATGCAAGCATGCCGCCGCTCGATAGATCATGAAGTGAATAGCCAAACAATGGTTTACGTACCACAATTGCAGCAACCAGCACTGCCACAGCAGTAAGCCCAGTAGTAATGAAGCCAAGGCCGAGCAATACACGTACAAGCACCACAAAAGGCTTTGAGCGCTCCGGCACTTCCGAGGCTTCCTCTTTAGACTCAGACTGCAATGCCGCAAGCGTCACTGGCTTACCACGCATCTGTAACTTCTCAGCAGCGGTTCGCGCCGGTGGGATCACGATCCACATCACAATGTATACAAAAATTGCCGTTCCACTCGTAATCAGTGCAATAAGTATTGCGACGAGTCGTGGCCACATCACGTTTACACCATAATAGCCAGCGATCCCAGCGCAAACGCCGCCAAGAACACCTCGTGATGTATCGCGCATTAAACGACGTTCGCTGGCATTATTAGCTTGGTCATCAAAGGTTTCAGCTGCATCTTCATCGGCAAAATCACTGGGAGCCCCAAGTTGAGCTTCAACTGCCTCAATCTCCTTATGAGTAATCACTCCCTCACTTGCGATTCCCCTACCCGCCAAAATCTCAACAATTCGTGCTTCAATTTCCCGCATTGCATCATCATCAGCGCTAAGTGACTTTTTAATTGCCGCCAGGTATTCCTCCAGCGCTTTCTTTGCATCAACTTCGGCGCTGTAGGGCGTCCGCGCGATATGAATTCTCGTAATCTCTTTCATAATCCTTCCTTTATAGCTTCTTTAGCGTCCGGTCCAATTCGGCAATCTTTTTAGTTAACTCTTCGACTACTTCTTCTCCAAACTGAGTAATTTTGTAGTACTTACGCGGCGGCCCTTGCTCACTCTCTTGCCATTCGTGCTGCAATAGTCCGTCACGATGAAGCCTTGCAAGCAAAGGATAAATCGTCCCCTCGACCACCACCAGCTGCGCTTCGCGAAGCTGCGTGATGATATCGCTCGTATATTTCGGCCCATGCAAACAAACCTTCAGCACACAGTACACCAAAAAGCCTTTACGCAGTTGCGTTGCCATCTGTTCAGCATATCGTTCACTTTCTTGCATACTACTATGTTATACAAGGTACCTGGTATTGTCAACTCAACTGTATATTCTCCTTGTGACCCCATAAGGCTTATGCTACGATAGGCATATAGAATAAATGGAAATCAAACAATGCCTGAAAAAGCGCCTAAGTACCTCGAAGTCGGCTCCCGACGCGACGCAGAACCAACACCCGCTACCACGCCCGAAGCTTTAGTAGCGGCGACCCCTGATACAGGGCCAACATCCGTAGCATCTTCAGAAGCACCTGTCCCTACCATCACGGCAGACACAGCTCCGCCCTCGCCAGATGGCTTACCGACACCAGATACCGAGCCTGCGACAAGCACGGAGACGTTTACTACCGATGTAGAAATTCTAGGCAAACACTACCCTATCCGGCAAATGATTCGTGAGGCTGGCAACCAACGAATGCGCGCCGTCGAAAGCGTAAGCGCTAGCTGGAAAAACATGCTCGATACCCCTGGCAAAATGCGTCTCGGCCTCGTTCGATCACTTGCCGAAGGCCGGCTAAACCGTAAAAAGGCAAAATTCGAAGCAGTTAGTCACCTCAGTGACCGCAACTGGTTGAAACGGCGACGCAAGAACAAAATGCTCAAGGCCCAGAAGAAATTCGATACAGCAAATGAGAAATACCAAGGCCGCAAAGACCGTATGACAGCGCGCAGAGAAAACGTTGGCAAAAATGTCGAGCAACGTCGAGCTAACTACCGAAAGGAACTTCGTGCTCGTCGCGAGACTGCTCTCGGCCGGCGCGCGCTTCGTCACGAATTACGCGCCCAAGACGCGGGTCGCTTTGAGGCACGCGCCGTACTAAAAGACATCCCTAAGGAGCACCTTGAACGCGTCGGTAAACTTGCTGCAACTGCCTACGCGAGCGAGCGCAAAGCAGCTCAGGCGGACAAACAAAAGAAAGCAACGATTAGCCACGAAACGCGAACACTTGAGGCTATATCCGATAATCGCCGACGCATGGGCGAAGCAGCAAACGAGGCTAAAAAGGCGGATGGTATTGTAGAAAAACTCAAAACAGAGACGATTCCCAAGGCCAAGGAACACCTCGAATCGCTTCAGGCTCAGCTCGATGATTACGAGGATGACGATCCAGCTCGCACGAGTCTACAGATTCAAATTCAAGAAACCGAAGACCGTATTGCCATCTACGAGCAACGCGAAGTTCCTTACTGGAGCCAAGTAGCCTTCTCAAATCGTCAACGTGTCCTTACGCTTGATGAAAACCACAGCACTCTTACAGCAAATCTTACCCAGAACACAACCGCCAAGAAAGCGGCCGTTACAAATGCGACTGCCGCCCGGGCAACTGCAGATACCCATAAAGCTGAGCTTTTGAAAGCAGCCGCTGAAGCAACCGACAGTGCCCCAGAATCGAACAATTAATCCTGAAAGGAACCATCATATGCCATTACTTACCCCTACTCTACTCGAAAACCTTGGAATCAACCTCAGTGAAGAGCATTACCAAGCGCTTGCTGAACATTTTGAAACCACCCTTAACGAGCGGGTTATCAACGAAATCGTGCTTGAACTCTCGCCTGAGCAAGCGGAGCAACTCGCTACCTTGCAGCAGGCCGGCGACGAAGAAGTTCTCGCGTGGCTCAAAACAAATGTGCCAGATGTGGCAGAAATCGTTACCGACGAAGTAGACATTCTTCTCGGTGAGATTGCAGAAAACAGCGAAGCTATTAGCGATAACTAAAAGCGCAGTTTTATAACTGCGCTTCAGGATACAATGCTTTAGTCGTTTCGTCTATTTCATGACGCAATTGCGGGAATGGCACACCTTCACGCGCAGTCACACCCTCAAACATCCAAAATACACGTTCGCTACTGCCCCATCCACATGCTGGCGGCATACCGTATTCGAGCATCTCGACATAATCAATATCAAGCATCATCGCTTCATCATCACCTTGGTCGCGCATCTGTTGTTGCTCAACAAATCGGTTATACTGATCGACTGGGTCATTCAGCTCACTAAAGCCATTACCAAGTTCGCTACCAAGAATCACTGGCTGGAATCGCTGCACAATATTTGGGTTTTCAGTGTTAGACTTCGCAAGTGGCGAGATAAATTTCGGCGTATTCACGAGCCATACCGGTCCAACAACGTCCTTACGGATATTCTTCCATAATTTGTCGATACCGCGCGGAATACTATCCGTCTTTTCAACTTCAAGCTTGTGCTCTTTCAGCTTCGCGCTTACTTCTTCGATTGTTGTATTATATACATCGACTCCGTAATGATCACGGATTACAGTCGCGTAGTCCCATACTTCCCACTCTTTATCCATATCGACTTCAAAGCCACGCACGTTAAACTGCAACGTACCAAACGTTTCTTTCAGTACGTATTTATACATATCTTCCATAAACTTCATGCCATCTTGCCAATCAGCATACGCCCAGTACCACTCCATCGCAATATGCTCAGGCAAATGCTCGTCACTATAGTTTTCATTGCGAAACCGTGGTCCCACATCGTAGACTTTCTCAAAACCAGCACCCAAAAGGCGCTTCAATGGCAATTCATGGCTAATACGAAGGTAAAAGTCCTGGTCAAGCGCATCCATGTGTGTCACAAAAGGGTTTGCATCTGCACCGCCCGTAGTGTGCTCAAGTACAGGGATGTTAATCTCGTGGAATCCTCGCTCATCGAGGAACTTACGGGTCGCCTGCCAGAACTTACTACGACGCACAAATCGATCCCGAACCTCAAGATTCACGTTCATGTCAACGTAACGACGACGAAGGCGCTCTTCTTTGTTCGTGAAGCCCTCTTGCTCCGTTGGCATACCACGAAGACTCTTTGTCAGTAGGCGTAATTCCCGTACATCAACGCTGATCTCACCGGTTTTTGTACGAATCACTGGGCCAGTTGCCTCAATAAAGTCACCCGGGTCAAGCAGATTAAGCTCACTCATACCAATCTGAGATTTCGCTGCATCAAGTGGCGCCACGGTGTCAGATTTCAAAAATAGCTGAATCTGACCGCTCATATCACGAAGTACAAGGAATGCGAGCTTACCAAACTTACGCGTTGCAAGTACACGCCCTACTACTGTTACCGTTTGGTCTTCAAGAGTCTCAAACTGAGTGGTAACATCGCCAATATTGTGCGTACGACGCGCTTCAGCTGGGTACGGATCAACCCCAAGTGCTCGCAGCTCTTCTAATTTACGTAGGCGCTCGTCGCGCAGTTCTTTCAATGTAGCCATAACTAGCTACCATTGTACCACACTCACTACTGTTAGCGCTTGCCAAAAAGCAATACTCCGCCCTTCACGGAGCGGAGTATGTACTGTAAAAGCAAGACTAGTTTACTGATATAACTGTGTAAGCTATATCACCCTTAGGTGTCGTCAGTGTAACCTTGTCACCAACTTCTTTGTCCATAAGGGCAACGCCGAGTGGCGATTCGTTACTGATCTTACCGTTCATTGGGTCTGCTTCAACTGGGCCGACGATCGTGTATTTAACCGTCTTACTACCAGTTTTAATTTCAACAGTGCTACCAACGTGAACCTTACTTGATTTCTTCACCTTAATAATTTCGGCGTTAACCAAGATGTCTTCAATTTCAGCAATACGAGTTTCAACAAGACCCTGCTCTTCGCGGGCACTATCATATTCAGCGTTCTCACTGAGATCGCCATAGTCGCGAGCTTCCGCGATTTTGTCAGCGATTTCACCGCGTCGGCCCTTAAGGCCCTCGAGCTCTGCTTCGAGCTCTTTGCGTCCATCTTCAGTGATTTGGTATGTCTTCTTCATAATAATTTTACCTCTTCCAAACCAAATGGCGGGACCTAATCATTTCGACTAGTGTTGTTATTCCCCTCCAAAGGCTCTGAATCTAGCCTAGTTTAGCAAGTAACTCTTCACGCGTCAATAGTTCCGCTACCCCTGTTGTCCTTGGGGTAAGCTCAAACTTCTCATCACCAAGCAAACGGTCACTCACTGTAATGCGGTATGGGATACCCATTAGCTCACTGTCAGCAAATTTAGCGCCCGGTCGTTCATCGCGATCATCGTAAATAACCTCGATACCCTTACCCATAAGTTCGTCATATAGCGCGTCTGCAGTTTCTTTCGATTCCTGACCGATTTGTACCAAGTAGACCTTCGCAGGTGCGATTTGCTCAGGCCAAACAATACCCCTATCATCAGCGAACTTCTCGACAATCACGCCCATTACACGAGTAATACCAATCCCGTAGCTACCGAGATAAATCGGCTTTTCAGTACCATCTTTATCCGTAAAGTGCAGGTTCATTTGATCGCACTTTTCAGTACCAAAGTTAAAGATGTTACCGACTTCGGCGCTCTTCACCTTCTCAAGCTCGTCCTTAGAAATACCAAGCTCTTTCACCGCTTCATCAAGAACCTCTTCATTTACGGCGATGTTCTTGCCACGGTGAACATATAAAATATCCTCACCAGCGTCACAAATCGTCTGAAATTCATGGCTGAACTTCGTAAATGCCCCGCCGCTTGCAAAGGTAACGAATGTCTCATCACCGATACCAAAGCGATCATAACAACGCTTGTAAGCTTCAATGCTCTGCTCATAGAACGCATCGAGATCTTCAGCACTCGAATGTAGACTATACATGTCCTTCATCACGAACTCACGACCGCGCATAATACCTGCCTTGGCGCGCAGTTCATTACGGAGCTTAGTCTGGAATTGATACACCTTAATTGGCAAATCTTTGTACGACTGCACATACTGGCGCATCATCGCAAGGATTGCTTCTTCATGACTCCACGCGAGGCCAAGGTCGGTGCCATCTTGCAGCTTTGTCTTAAACCAAATATCAACAACCTCGTCACTCCAACGAGTTGTCTCCTCCCATGGCTCCTTTGCCTGCAAATTAGTCATGATGAGCTCTTGCCCGCCAATTGCGTTCATTTCTTCACGAACAATCTGCTTAATATTCTCTACCACGCGTAAACCCAAGGGGGTGTAAGCGTACACACCTGCCATAACTTTGTAGACAAAGCCGGCGCGAATCAGTAGCTGTGCATTTCGTGATACCTCATCTGCAGGTGCCTCACGAAGGGTGTGGGTAAAGTTTTGTGATAATCGCATAGTGCCTCTATTGTAACGGTTTTCACCTCTCTTGACCAGGGAGGTTACTGCGAAGTAGAATTATACGCCTTGAATAAATACAAATGTCACAAGAAATGCTAAGAAGTTTTTCATCATGTGTAGCAATACACCCGACCAAATACTACCCGTAATTTCACGCAGTGCACACGCAACCATACTGAGGAAAAATACATCAACCCCAACGTTCCACTGCATATGCGCAAGACCAAACAAGACACTTACAATAATCGACGAAATCCACCATGGGAACTGTAAATTACGCAAACGTCCATATAAAAATCCACGAAATATCGCTTCTTCAAATAGCGGTGTCAGCACGACAAGCACAAGGAAGGCCAATATCAAATTAGTGCCAAATAGCCGCCCCCCTAGTCCAAGATTCTGCGCCTGATCTGGGCTAAAGCCTGGAATATGTGACGCGAACGTCAGCGCAACAGTCGATGCAATCATATAGACAATCACGCCTGCAAGGCTCAGCCCAATATCACTCCACTCTGGGAATCGCTGAAGCCCAATCTGGTCAAAGCTCAGCTTTCGGTATCGATACCACGCCACTACGCCAATAATTAGCGCCATCACGATATATACGTACACACGAAAGCTTAGTGTGTTTACAACCGAAGTCTCGCTCCAGAGCATGCCAAGGTGCATCAATCCAATAATTACATAGCTTACGATATATTGGGCGGCAAAAAACGCAGCCACGAGCAACACAGTCCACCCTACAAGCCCACCCAACATTGTGCGAAGCTGTAGTTTGTTTGGTTTTTGTAGAAGCGACTGCGTTACATCCATTACGATTGCAGCTTCCCAATATCGGCAATGCTAATAACCACTACAAGGAGCATCAGTACGATAAATCCCGTACCATGAATCCGCTCTTCAGTATCTTTTGTGAGTGGCTTTTTTAGTACCTTATAAAGCGCCGTAACAAACCATCGGCCGCCATCAAGCGCCGGGATTGGCAGTACATTCATCACCGCAAGCGTCAGCGAAATCACCGCAGCAATCATAATCACATATGCCGGGCCCATCTTATCAGCAGCCGGGAAAATAATCCCAAATATTGCGAGTGGCCCCGCTACACTGTTGCCAGCAGCAGCCAAATTCGCACTCGCCTGCTTCTGTATAGCATGATCCGGACTAAACTTCATGACCAAGCCAGATACAGTATTTCCCAGTAGTTGTCCGAGCCCTTGTAACGTCAGCCAGGTAAATTGCGCTGTCGTGCATACGCCCACAACTGGTGCCGACCACGTTGCACGCACAACCTCACGCTGCGCTGGCTCAACACCCAAGAAGCCTTTTTTATCATCGTTGTTGTCGCGAATTGCCACCATAGCATCATGAGAAACGTTATCGCGCTTGTACTCGATAGTAACAGTCTTGCCCTTATTATCTTCGGTAAGCTTCGCAAGGTCATCTGGCGTCGTTACGGCTTTACCTGCAAACGTAATGATCTGGTCACCGTCTTTTAGACCCGCCTTAGCAGCAGGCAAATCCTTTGTCACGCCAACTAATTCAACCGGCTGACTCACCTTGTATGTATCAGATGGCACAGAAAACTGGTTTGGCATAATCTTAGGAATCCCCACAAGCGCCAAAATCGTAATCAACACCACAGCAAGCAGCCAGTTCACGACAACACCCGCAAGCAACACCTGCGTCTTCTGCCAAAACGTCATCGCGCCATAATCGCCCTTGCCCGTGTCGTCATCGTGCTCGCCCTGCATCTTCACAAATCCACCAAGCGGCAACCAGTTGATACTAAACAATACATCCTTGCCCAGGATGCTCTTTTTTACCTTTTTGCCCCATGCTTTTGGCGGGAATCCAATGCCGAATTCCTCGACGACGGTCCCATAGCGCCGCGCAACGAGTGCATGGCCAAGTTCATGTGCAACCACAAGAATCGTCAGAACAATAATTCCTACGATTACCCCCAGTAATATATTCATCTATCCTCCAAATCGGCGTGAACGTCGTGTATATTCTTCTAGTATACTGGTTACGTCTTCTTTTGTCATCTCAGGCCAATACTTATCCAAGAAGATAAACTCGCTATATGCAGCTCGCCACAGCATAAAATCACTCAGCCGCTGCTCGCCGCTAGTTCGCACAATTAGATCACATGGCGGAACTTCCGGATGGTCAAGTGCTCCTGCAAACGATTCCATCGTTACATCAGCCGCACTAGCTCCTTGCTCAACCAAGCGGCGTACAGCTCGCACAATCTCTTCTTGCCCTCCATAATTAAAGCAAATCGCTACAGTAGCATACTCGCCATCCTTACTTCGCTCTTCAGCCTCGATAATTAGCTTCTTGAGGTCCTCAGGAATACCTTCACGTGACCCCAATACGACGATTCTGTAACCCGCTTTGGTCAAACGCTTAACATCACCCTTAAATATCCGACGAATAAGTTTTAGGAGACCCTGCACTTCCTCTTCAGCACGCGACCAGTTCTGAGTAGAAAATGTATACAGTGATATGAATTTAACCCCAGCCTTACTAGAGGCTTCGATCACGTCATAAAGGGCGTTATAGCCAGCAAGATGCCCTTCATACGTTGGCAATCCGTGTTTCTTCGCCCAGCGACGATTGCCGTCAAGGATGTATCCTACATGGGCTGGCACTTCCGACATTAGATTGTAAGAATATCCTTCTCTTTAGCTTTAAAGACTTGCTCGATTTTCACCTGCTGCTCACCCATTAGGCGGTCAAATTCTTTTTCGACTAATTTGAGATCATCTTCTGAGATTTCTTTCGCATCTTTCTTAGACTTTGCATCCTTCAAACCATCCTGGCGGATATTACGAAGTGCAATACGCACCTCTTCCACCTTCTCACCTGCCTGCTTCACAAGCTGGCGGCGGCGCTCTTCGGTAAGTGCTGGCACTGGTACGCGAACTACGCGGCCATCATCGCTTGGGTTAAAACCGAGTGATTGGTCATTACGAATCGCAGCAGCAATCAACTGGATGTTTGATGGATCAAACGGAGTAATTTGTAGTAGCTGCGCTTCAGGTGTGGTAATATTTGCAACCTGGTTAAGTGGCATCAGCGTACCATACGCTTCAACCTTAATACCTTCAAGCATTCCAGGGTGTGCACGCCCGGTGCGAATCTTACCTAATTCGTTTTCGAAGTGCTCTAAGGCACTCGCCATTTTCAATTCATAGTCATCAGTACTAAACATATACTCTTATTTTACCACGCTTCAGATAGGTAGCACTCCCAACAATAAAATGGGCTGCAATTGCAGCCCATTTTATTATCGCGTCTGAATACTATTCGGTAACGCCAAGTTCGATACGACGGAACTGGCTGATGCGAATGTTTTCGCCCGAAAGAGCGATCTGCTCCTTGATACGCTCACCAACAGTCTTGGTGTCATCAAGTACAAATGCCTGCTCAGCAAGAACCTGCTCAGCAAAGTGCTTCTTGAGCTGACCTTCAACGATCTGGTCGCGCATTTCTGCTGGCTTAGATTGCAAACTCTCGCTTGCAAGCAATTCAGCTTTCTTTGCCTCAAGCACTTCAGCTGGAATGTCTTCCATAGTGCTGTAGCTAGGGTTCATTGCAGCAATCTGCATAGCGATTTGGTGGGCAAATTCCTTGAATTCTGGGAGACGTGCAACGAAGTCAGTCTCACAGTTTACTTCAACAACAACACCGATACGGTTTGAGTGCACGTAGCTTTCTACGAGACCCTCACGAGTTTCGCGGTCGCCCTTCTTTTCAGCCTTGGTAAGACCCTTCTTACGCATAGCTTCGAGTGCCTTATCAAAGTCACCGTTTGCTTCAGTAAGTGCAGCCTTAGCATCAGTCAAGCCAATACCAGTAAGCTCTTTCAGCTTCTTAATATCTTCGATTGATACGCCCACGATTATTTCTCCTCTTTCTTAGTCTGACCTTCTGCTACTGCAGCAACGAAGTAGTCGAGCAAGAGTGCAGTACCCTTGATTGCGTCGTCGTTACCAGGGATAGCGTAGTCAACCACAGTTGGGTCAGCATTTGTGTCAACGATACCAACAACTGGAATACCAAGGTTCTTAGCTTCTGCAATCGCGTTCTTGTCAACAAGAGTGTCAATAACGACAATTGCACCAGGACGACCGTTGAGGTCCTTAATGCCACCGTATTTAGTGTTCAAAAGATCGATTTCTTCTTGGAAGCGCTGTACTTCAAGCTTGTTGTAGCGCTTTTCAAGGTCACCGCTCGCCATACGGCGTTCGAGGTCCTTAAGCTTCTTGATCTGTGCAGTAACAGTTGCGACGTTAGTAAGCATACCACCAATCCAACGCTCAGTTACGTATGGCTGACCAGCCTGCTCAGCTGCAGCTTTAACTGCTGCCTTCGCTTGCTTCTTAGTACCAACAAATAGAACTTGCTTGCCACTTGCTGCTACCTTCGTGATGAATGGAAGCGCAACGTCAAGCTGCTCAACTGTCTTAGTCAAGTCAATAATGTGACTGTCCTGACGCTTGCTGTGAATGTATGGCGCCATCTTTGGGTGCCAACGGCTCGTTTTGTGTCCAAAGTGAACACCAGCTTCGAGCAACGCCTTGATATCTACCTCAACGGCCATGATATCCTTACTCCCTTCACCCTTACCGCCTGATGTACCAGGATATCTTGGTAAGAGTTGTTTCGTTAAAATTTATTACCTGGCTATTATAGCAATAATTGCTAGTTTTGCCAAGGGGTCGAAAGTGTTATACGATAGCAGGAACAATGAACCTTAAAATTGTAATCAATCTTTAGCAGCTCATAACCGAGCTGAGAACGACAGGCCTCAACCCCCTACCAGGAGTTTGCCATGTCTGACCTCCAAGTTGACAAGCCGTTCACGTTGGAGCTTTACGGTGAGGTGCACCCACCTCATGCAGATGCAACGCTGGAGCTCTGCGCGCTGCTCTACGGCGGCGACACCCCCGCGCCGTTCGCCTTCACGAGCACCAGCGAGTGTGAGCGGTCTGTGGTGAGTGGCGTGGAGACGCGCGAACGTTGTGGCGAGTACGCATCCCTCCACATCGATCCGGCGAAGCTCAGCACCGCATGCACGCGCCTGCTCATCGCCGTTCACGTCGACGAGCTCAGCACAGACCAGCGGTACCAGGGTGCCTCAAGAGCCATCAACCCCACGATCAAGCGCCTCACCTACAGCGTACGAGCACTCGGGTTCGGCAACTCCGCCGCCTTCGTCGACGAGGACGTCATCTACGGCGCCCGGCTTCTCACCCTCATCAAAAAGGCGGAGGGCGAGTGGAATCTCGATGACAGCCAGCGACCCGAAGCCTTCCCCGAGCTCGTGGATCTCGCCTGGGAATACGGAGCTCTTGAGCTCAACCCCTGGTAGGTTTAGGTCGTCGTTCGAGCCGGAGCCGCTCGCCACCAGTCTCTCAGGGGACTCGGGAGGTGAGCGGCTCCGGCCGCCACCTTCCCTATGATTTGCTACGGCCTGATTACCCCTTTGACTTTTCCCTACTTATCAGTTACAATATTACGGATATGAAAAGCAGTATTCACCCACAAGACTACCGCCCGGTCGTATTTAGCGACGAAATCGCGGGCTTCGCGTTCTTGACTCAGTCAACAGCGCAGACTACTGAGACGATTAAATGGGAAGACGGCAACGAATACCCACTCGTTAAGGTACACATTTCATCAGCTTCTCACCCATTCTTTACGGGCGAAGAGAAGATCATCGACACCGAGGGTCGCGTCGACCGCTTCGCGTCACGCCTTAAGGCTGCCGAAGAGCGCAAAGCCGCACTCGCATCTAAGGCTAAGAAAGCAGCAGCTAAAAAGGCTGCAAAAGCTGACAAATAGCTGACAATACTAAAGAGGCTACTTCGTTTTACAGGTAGCCTCTTTTTGTTAGGATATAATAAAGGAAGATTATGCCAAGAATTGAACTCAACACCGAAGAACTCCAAGCCGAAAAACAATCACTCGGTGAATTTTTGGCGCAACCAACCGCCTACACCGACCCTGATTTCACGAAAAAGAATAAACGCTTCACCGAACTCGAAGGTATTATCACTAAAGCCACCGAACGTGAAACCATCGAAAAGCAGCTCGCCGAAGCTAAATTACTAGCTCAGGGCAACGACGACCTAGCCGAGCTCGCCAAAATGGAAATTCCCGAAGACGAAGCTAAGCTTGCTACGATCGAAGAAGAGCTTTTCGTCATGCTCGCGCCAAAAGACCCTAACGACGACAAGAATATCATCATCGAGATCCGCGCTGGTGCTGGCGGCGACGAAGCAAGTCTCTTCGCCTCTGAACTTTATCGCATGTACCTCCGCTGGTGTGAAGCTCACGGCTACAAAACTGAGCTCATGAGCGAAAGCGCTAATGACACCGGTGGCTACAAAGAAGTCATCTTCATGATCCGTGGCGATGCGCCATACAGCAAGCTCAAATTTGAAGGTGGCGTGCACCGCGTGCAGCGCGTCCCAGTCACCGAGAGTCAGGGCCGTATCCACACCAGTACCGTTACGGTTGCCGTTCTTCCTGAAGCCGAAGAAACCGATATTGAAATCAGCCCGAACGACCTTCGTGTCGATATCTACCGTTCAAGTGGTCATGGTGGCCAGAGTGTGAACACCACCGACTCGGCAGTACGTATCACCCACCTTCCTACTGGCATGATTGTTACTAATCAGGACGAAAAATCGCAGATTAAAAACCGCGAAAAAGCGATGAGCGTCCTTCGTTCTCGCCTCTTGCAAATTAAAATAGATGAAGAAAACGCCAAGCTTACCGCCGAGCGTCGCAATCTCATCGGTAGCGGTGACCGCAGCGAGAAAATCCGCACCTACAACTTCCCACAAGATCGCATCACCGATCACCGTATTGGGTATAGTCGCAGCAATATCCCAGCAGCGCTTAATGGCGATATTGACGACATTATCGAGCACCTCCAAGCGTACGAGCGCGAGCTCAAAGCCCAAAACATCGAGCAATAAAAACGAACGCCGCAGATTTCCGCGGCGTTCTTCTTTCTATTAGGCTGCCGTCATTAGAAGCCAGCGCCGCGCACTGCACGACGACCTACAACTCGCTGCCTGTCCTCTCGGCGAGCATAGTCCCAGTTTCTATCAGGACTTTGGCGATTCCGTTCTATCATAGTCTCAAGCGGACCGAACTTATGTTGAGCAATACCAATAATACAAACCTCACCCGATGAACTCGTATACCGCACCCAAGAGTGTCCATCATACTTATCGTCACCACGACGTCTTACCCTATTAGTATGTTGTAGTAAATATACAATAGTAAAGTTTTGCGGTTATGTCAATAATTTGCTTTATTATAACAGAGGTGAGATAATGAGAGTATGCTAATAGCAGAATGGCTCGACAGCGCTTCTACCCAATTTATCCGAGCAGGAATCGCGACCGCTCGGCTTGATGCTGAAATCATTTTAGCACACACACTTCGCAAAAGTCGCACATGGCTACATGCCCATGATGATGAAAACCTTTCACCGCGCCTTATCGAAATCGCCAACGCCCGACTGGACCTACGGCTTGACCGCACACCAATCGCCTACATTATTGGCCATAAAGAATTCTACACTCGAACGTTCAAAGTGACGCCAAGTGTACTCATTCCTCGCCCTGAGAGCGAAGCTATTATTGACCTCCTCAAAAAACATGCCCCAGTAAACGCCAAGCGACTCATCGATGTTGGAACCGGCAGCGGGTGTCTTGGCATTACCGCAAAGCTAGAGCTCCCGGCACTCAGTGTAACCTTAGCAGACATTAGTCGTCACGCACTCAAAATTGCCGAGAGCAACGCCGCTACTCTTCATGCCGAAGCGACATTCGTACAGAGCAATCTTTTAGCCCAAGCGCCCGGACTATTCGATGTCGTTATTGCGAATCTACCCTATGTTGATAAAAGCTGGGAGCGCTCTCCCGAAACCGACCAAGAGCCAAGCCTCGCCCTCTTCGCGGACAATAATGGCCTTGCGCTTATCGAACAACTCCTCTGGACACTTCCCGAAGTATTAAACCCATCAGCGCTGGTACTGCTCGAAGCCGACCCATCCCAACACAAAGCAATCATCAGCCTAGGTGCGAAGCTCGGCCTCAAGCATGTCGAGACCGAAGGATATGCTATCGCACTTATTAAAAGTTAGTTCGTTTGATACGTACCGAGTGTCACCTTAGCAGTGTGTTCACTGCCACCACGAAGATAAGTAATCGTGATTGTGTCACCTGGCGCATACTCACCCGCAAGGGTTGAAACACTCCCAGCGACGCCAACTGACTCACCGTTCACCTTAGTGATGATATCTTTCTCTTTAAGCCCCGCTTTTTCTGCTGGGCTGCCGGCAACAATCGCCACACTCGAACCGTCACCCACAACATAAGCACCAGTCTTTACCGAAAGATTATATTGCTTGGCAACTGCTGCAGTGACCTCAACATAGCGTACTCCAAGATATGCGCGCTGTACGCCCTTGCCAGCTAGCACCATCTTTGTCGTGCCCTTGGTAGCATTGATAGGAATTGCGAATCCAATACCCTGCGCATCCGAGGCAATCGCCGTATCGATACCGACTACTTGGCCACTGTAGTTTAAGAGCGGTCCACCAGAGTTTCCTGGGTTAATTGCCGCATCGGTCTGTAGAAGGTCTGTAAGCGATTCCGATGAACTCCCGTCGTCACTACCTGCCGTAACTGGACGGCCCTTACCAGAGATAATGCCACTCGAAACAGTATTCTGATATTGGCCAAGAGCGTTCCCAATAGCAACAACCTGCTGGCCAACGCGCACCGTCGACGAATCACCCATCGATGCAGGAGTGAGATTATCAACACCATCAATCTTTAGGTAAGCAACGTCATTAAGCGGATCAGACCCTACGACCTTCACGTTATCGTATGTCGTACCGTCAGAAGTAATCACCTGAACCGTATTTGCAGAGTCAATCACATGGTGATTTGTCAAAATGTAGCCATCTTTACTAAGAATGATGCCCGTACCCGCCGCTTGTTGCTCGGCCGCACCAAAAATAGACCCTGTATTAACGCTTGTCACAATCGAAACAACACTTGGCGAAACTTTATCGGCAACACGGCTAATCGCGTCTTCAGTACTTGTCGGGGTAAGGTTACCGTCATTTTGTACTGTCTGACGACCTGTAATTGGCTCATGATTGGTGTTGGCGTACCAATACGCCGTACCAGCAATCCCGACGGCAACAACCAGCCCAATAACGATAAAAAGCGATCGTATCTTTGCACGGCGAGGAATTTCAGGCGGAAGCTGTTGGGCAGTTGGCTGCGCGGAATTCTGCTCTATGGTTTGCTTAGATACGCTCTCATCAGGTTTTTTCTCTTTTGTTTCGTCTGTTTTTGCGTCCATTGTCGCCCTCCTATACCCTATATCTATCTATAACGCGTCGCTGCCGAATACGATTGCCATGATGTATATCACAATCATGATACTCGCTGTCAGTGTGATCGGCATAATGATATCAGACCTGCGCACTGCACCGTGACGGTGGTAGCTCGCATATGCGCGCTCAGACACAAAGCTAAACAGTGTCATAAAGAGTGCAAGCTGCGAGAATTGAATTGTGCCAAATCCGACTAGTGGATATGCCATCAACCAGTGGAAGCCTATCCAGCCCATCTCGGCAAAGATGAACCCTGAAAGAAGGCTGTACAGTTCGGTGCGTGGTTCGTCGTAATTGCCCAGTACATGGCGAGAAGCAACGTAGCCCAAACACCACATGACCAGTACAAAGAAGAACACATCCCACGAGTACGAAACAATCGAAAGCGCCGTGACGCCAAGGAAAATCGCCATACCCGCCTGGGTTGCAACGTACGATCGACGTGAACGTGGCTTGATAAATAGCAGCCAGAACACATAGAGCAACGTAATGATAATCTGTAATGGTAGATTATCACCTGCTGCAAACAGCAACGTCACAATTGATACACCGACCGTCACATCCACCATATTAGCAATGACATTCGCCAGCCAAAATCGTGGGCGTACAGCCAACGTGCGCCATTTACTCAGTAGTACAACCGCGAGCGCAAGCCACGGCGACTGCGAACCACGGATGAGTACGAGAATAGCAACAGCAAAAATGATATTGAGGCCTATGTAAGCCGCTTCACTGAGGCGCGAACGGCGTTTATGCATCTTGAGTAAGTCCATATGTACCTCTATTATATCACCTTACTGAGGTGACGACCCTTGCTGCGATGCATTAGCGCTTGGACTCTGTATGATGATCACGTAGTTAGTGCCGTCACCTACCGTTACCCCAGGTACCGACGTCACCTGCTGCACCTTCGCGCCATACAAACTCTCAAGTTTTGCGGTCGTCAAAGGCATCTTACTATCAGTAAGCTTAAAAATCTCATTGGACGAGTACGTTCCATCGCTCGGCGCGTTATCAACGCTATCAATATTCATCCCAAGCGCCATCAATTTATCAGCCTCTGTTTGCGCAGCACCAGCCACACCCGAAGCATTTAGTACAATCACATGCGCTCCTTCTTTTGTAACACCTGTCGCATAGATCGTCTTCTTTACAAACGCCTGAAGCTGGGTAAAGTTATACAATCCCGCCGCAGGTTGTGCGTCACCAGTCATAATACCACTATCAAGCAGGTTCACCCTCTGGAATGAGTTTGACGGGATATCTTTTGCAAGGGTCATCAGTGTACGAACTTCACTCGTTTCAAAGTTAGTGCGCAAGTTTTTGCCAATCGCATCGAGTAGTCCAGTAATCTTACCGATGTTAGTAAGAGTCCCGGTACTAGTCGCTTTTTCCTTAATAGCAAGAATAATCTTCTGCTGGTTCTGTTCGCGATCAAAGTTAGAGTTGCCCAGTCCATATGTTGGCGCCGTATCACCACGAGCCTGCGCCAAGTACAATGCATGTTCAGCATCAAGCGTTGCTGGACCATTCGGATAATCAATGAAGTGACCACTTGGCGGACAATTCTTCTTCATTGTCGCAAGGCTCGCATGCGCATTGCCACCCTTACACTTCCAGTCAAAGTTACTGTCCATCACACCCGGTGCGCCACCACTGCCCTGAATATTCACGGTAATATTACCGACAGCATTCACAACATCGCGCATTACTGAGTAATTCACATGTGCGCTGTACTGGATTGGAATACCGAGAATATTTCCATAGAACTCACGTGACTTTGTCTGACGCTCGGTTTCAGCAGACTCAGAATCCCAGTCGCCATTTACACAGTTAAAGTAAGCATTTATCTTACCCGCGTAGCCTGCGTCACAAGCCATACCATACTGAACCTGCATATCGCGCGGAATGCTGATCATGTAAGCATTCTTGTTCTTTTGATCAAGGCTGAGCACCATTATTGAGTCTGTCAGGTACGCGCCCTGGTGGCCCGGATCATCTTCAGACGTCCCAAGAACTAAAATATTCGTTCGCCCATTTGCGTCTTGCTGCAATTTCTTTTGCTGCACCAACCCAAAAATATCGCCCTTGAATACAGAGTTACTTGCCGATAGTGCCTTGAATGCCACATACCCACCAATGGCAACCAAAATAATAATAAGAGCAATAATTACACGCTTTATAATCTTGCGACGTCGCGATTTCGGTGCTTTTTGCTGCTTCTGCTGCTGCTTACGCTCTTTACGCGTAAGCGGTGCCTGCGCATCAATTTCGTTCAGCGACTCATCAATATCACTGCGAGTAAGGCCTTGTCGCCTACTAGGTGTTAAACCTTCAGAGCCAACGGGAGCAGTCGCACGAGTGTCAGAAATAACTGGTCGCTGCCGCATACCTTGTGCCATCGGACTTGGCTGGCGACGACTAACATAATCACCACCAACCGCACGCGGGGAGCGTCGAGGAATAAAGCCATCAACGTTTGATTTTCTCGCCATTACTCTCACCCACTATAGACGATGCGCGCCAAAAAATAAACATATCGCCTATGCTAAAGGTTTTATTTTTTACCTTAAACGCGCTATAGTGAGGGCAATGCAACCGAACTACATGACACGACATCCTTATGCCAAAGACGCCCTACAATTTATTGGGTTTATCGTCTTGGTTTTTATTGGCACGCTCATCATCAATACATTCATCTTCCGTAGCTTCTCAGTGACAGGCCACAGCATGGATAAAACCCTCGCCGATGGACAGCGTTTGATCGTAAACCGCATGCCTATCACTATTGCCCAGGCACAAAACAAATCATATATGCCAGATCGCGGCCAAATCATCGTGTTTAAAAACCCTCGCTATGTTGCCGGCATGCCAGACGAATACATCGTCAAACGTGTCATCGCCTTCCCAGGTGAGCGCGTTACCGTTCATGATGGCGTACTGAAGGTGTATAACAAAAACCACCCAGACGGCTTCAATCCAGATACAGCCTATCGTAAAGATGGTGTAGGCCCACAATCGCCAGTCAGCGGCGAAGGACTTGATACAGTTGTGCCCGATGACACCGTATTTGTCTGTGGGGATAATCGCATCGGTGACAACTCATACGACTCGCGCACAGGCCTCGGCAATATCCCGCTCTTCGATATCGTCGGCCCGGTATCGTTCCGCATCTGGCCGTTCAACACTATCCACACATTCTAGTCTCTACGCACATAATAATCCCCGCTCGAGATGGCGGGGATTATTATGTGTTGAGAATACTTTACTTCTCGAGCAACTTCGCGAGCCGCTCAAAATCATCCTCGTTTTTGTATGTAATCACAATCTGACCTTTGCCACGAGCCATCTGACGCACACTCACCTTCGCATTAAACTGCTTACCAAGTCGAGTTGCTCGGTCGGTATACTTTGCAGATACCGGCTTCGCCTCTGTGCGTCGTGCAGCAATTTCACCATTCTTAACTTGGTTTGCATAGCGTTCAGTATCACGCGCACTCCACTCTTCACGGATAATACGCGGCAAAATTGCCTCTACAATCTTTGTATCGAGCCCAATTAATGGTCGCACCTGCCCCTCTCGAACCGTACCCGCTGCAAGTGCGTTACGCACCACTTCCGGCAAGCGGAGCAAGCGGAGCGTGTTACTCACTGCACCAGGCGTCTTACCGCCAACTCGCTCACCAATCTGATCAAGCGTCAAATTAAACTGATCACGCAACTTCAAATATGCCGTCGCCGTCTCAAGCGGATTAAGATCTCGGCGTTGCAAATTCTCAATGAGTGAAATCTCAAGTTTATGCTGATTTGTAAGTGTACGTACAAGCGCCGGCATCTTCTCAAGCCCGACCTTAGTTGCAGCACGGAATCGACGCTCGCCAGCAACGATAATATACTTGCCTTCATGTGGCGCTACGACAATCGGCTGCAGCACGCCATGCTCGCGAATAGAAGCACCAAGCTCTTCAAGGGATACTTCATCAAACGAGCGGCGGGGCTGGTCAGGGTCAGCAACGATCTCGCTCAGTTTGATATGACGAAGATCACTCACACGGTCATCTTGCTCAGCGGTTGGGTCAAACGACTCATCAAATAGCTCAGTTGGGATAAGTGACTCAAATCCCCTTCCAAGACCCTTCTTTTTAGCTGGCACGTTCCATCACCTCCTTCGCAGCTGCTTTATATGCCCTTGCACCCTTACTAAATCGATCATACGCTCCGATTGGTACGCCATGGCTTGGCGCTTCAGCGAGACGTACGTTGCGCGGAATTGTCGTCTTGAATATTTTAGCCGGAAAATGCTTGGCAATTTCTGAAAGTACCTGGTTTGATAGCGACGTACGGCTATCTACCATCGTTGGTAGCACGCCGATAAGGTCAAGGGTCGGGTTAAGATTCTTCCGCACAAGTTTCATCGTTTCGAGCAGTTGGCCAAGTCCTTCAAGCGCGTAAAATTCTGCCTGCACCGGTAGTAGCACATACTTCGCCGCGATCAATGCGTTCACCGTCAATAAGCTCAAAGAAGGCGGACAATCAATAATAATATATTCATAGTCAGTGTTCAGCGACTCAATTGCATACTTCAGTCGACTAAACCGGTGCTCGGCCTGTGCGATCTCCACCTCAGTATTAGCAAGTGTTGGCATTGCCGGCGCAACAGAAAGATTCTTAAATTCTGTAGGGATAATCACCTCAGCGAGCTTCCTCTGGCCCGTCACGACATCCGCAACCGTAACATCAAGTTCACTCTTATCAATACCAAGGCCACTCGTAGCATTACCTTGTGGATCAAAATCAACTAGAAGCGTCTTTTTACCGGCTTTAGCCAAATAAAACGCAATATTGATCGAGCTAGTAGTCTTACCGACGCCGCCCTTTTGATTTGTTACGGCAATGATTGTACTCACCTTGTGTGTCTTCCCTCGCTTGTTCTATACGCCATTATAGCATGACCGCAATAAAAATCCCTCTCTAGATTTCTGAGAGGGATTTTTGAAATTATTTGATAGATACGATTTCTATCTTGGTGTATTTCTGGCGGTGACCAGTTTGCGTGTTCACGCGCTTCTTGCTCTTGTAGCGGATAACACGGATCTTCTCACCGGCTACCTTTTCGTCTACAACTTTAGCCTTCACCTTTACACCCTTTACGAGTGGCGCGCCGACAGTTGTCTTGTCGCCATCGATAGTAAGGAGTGCGTCGAGATCGAGCTCTTTTGTGCCTTCAGGGAGGAGGTCCACCATGAGGGTCTCTTTTTCGGCGACGATGTATTGTTTGCCACCTACTTTCACGACTGCTTTCATATGTTTCCTTATGATTTAATTGCGTTCAAGTACGTATTGTAACAGATGTGGGCGGTTTTTACAACCCGCCGAGCACAACATTATTAGCATTGAGCCAACCCTCAACGCTGCCGCCATCTAGGTATTGGCCCTTAGCTTCGCCGACAACAATTGTCCCGCCCTCCCGAACATATGCATTGATTGAATCGGTAATCTCATATTCACCGCGCTTTGGGTTAGCAGGCAGTGTTTGTGCAAGCTCAAAAATACGTTTCGGGAACAAATAGAAACTCGCGTTATTTAGGTTACTTGGAGCTTCCCCAGGGGCTGGCTTCTCAACAATCTGTACAAAGTGATCTTCTGCATCCTTTTCAATAATGCCATACTTTGAAACGTCTTCATCTGGTACCGGCACGCCGTAAAGTCCCGCGGATACACCAGCATCTTTTGCAAATTCAATCAGCTCAGCCGCATTAGACCCATCATCGGTACGATACATAAATTGATCGCCCATTATAACAAGTGCCGACTCATCTTCATCAATAAACTCATTCACAAGCCCCACGGGGATGCTTGTACCATACCCACCCGTGCTCGGCTGCGTAATAAAATGAATCGACACACCTCTAAGTGGCGCCACGAGTGGCAGCTTATCTGCCTTACCGTGCTGTTTTAAATAATCATTGAGCAAAATATTACTACGGTAGTAGCTTTGTAGCTGCGAGCTCTGCTCACCAACAACAAAATAAATATCAGTAATGCCAGCGCCGAGGACATCTTGCACAACGTAATCAATAACTGGCCGCGTACCAATCGGTAGCATGCATTTTTCAATAGCTTTCGTAATAGGGAGCATGCGTGTTCCCCATCCCGCTACAGGGATGATGGCTTTTGTAACATTCATACCCTTAGTATACGATACCTAAGGTTCGTCGTCTTCGGTAAATGTAACCCAAGTAGGGTCATTATGGAGATCGTCTTCAACCCCGGACCAGAATTTGCTCAAAGCCGTAGTATCTGGCGTTGGGTCTAACTCCCATGTTTCTTCATGGTCAGCCTTGATAGCCTGAATAAGCTCATCATTATCTTCATCGAGCACGGGACTTAATTCGATATGCTGCGTAGGTTGTGATTGAAAGAACGAAAAACGACTTGGTGATAGATGTAACATATTTTGTTTGTGTTAGTTGCTAACTGTCAACTATTTAAGCACAAACATTATAAAATGTCAATAACCTAAATCTGGCCGCTACTGCCATAGGCGAAGATAATAATCAGCGCAACAGAGGTAAATCCAATTGCTTTATAGATACCGTGATGACGATACCAACTACGGCGCAGGTGTGCGGGCAGCTTCTTGCGATATACATGCGCGGCCAAAGCTACGCTCGTAGCGACAAGCAACACGACGATACTACTTGCTGCCGCTGGCGTCATAGCCTGTAGCCCCACCCCAAGGCGCGCCATAAGGCTCATCGGCTCATTAATATCTGAGGCGTCACGCGACACCGTCGCGCCCTGCACAGCTGTCGTTTCAGGCGAGCCATATAAGGCCACGATAAGCGTCGTTGGATGCCCATTGAGCATACTATCCATTACGGCAAATCCAACATCCTGATAATTTGCATTAAGAATATTTGCCCTATGTGACGGCGATGCCATCCATGCCGCAACAGTGCTGCTATCCGTTGTGAAATCTTTTGCAAGATTCTCGCCTGCACTATCGTAGTTATACCCTGCCACATTAAACCAGTGCCATGGCGTCGTACCATCAGGGGCAGTGTGCGCCCAATACTGTTTATCAAACATATTCTTAACTTTAAGCTCAGCTGCCTTATTAAGCTCAGCATTCACAGTAAGGGGTTTCTCACCCTGATCAGCGCGGGCTTGATTAGTAGCCGCCAAAAGACCAGACGGAGTAATCTGCGCTTCTACACCCAGAACATTGCCATGCGCCACGCTATTATAGCCCCCCTGGAGAGCAATAATCGCCACCAAGATGGCGACGATACCGTAGCGTCTTACGACGTGCGGACGATACTGGTTGGCCCGGTGCGGCACCACCGCTAACCTAACGCGTTTATGCACCCGCGTTTTGATGGTTATGATGCGATGCTTGATAGTTTTGGTTTGGGCCATAAAGGTTATACTTATATTCCGCTTACAGTATATAGACTTTCTACTAAAAAAGCGAGCGCCTCGTTAATGGCACCCGCTTAGTTGATTCTATTCTGCGTCCTTGTGGCGTCGCGCTGCAAGCAGCCACCAGAGGCCAAACCCAGCGGTTAGTACCCCCAGCCACCAGTACCAAGCGAGGCCAACAAATGAAGGAATCGAGTTCTGATCGCGCGTTGTGCTCGCGCCCTTCACGGCTTCATCATTTTTGTTATCACTACTGCTCGATGTTTCACCCTTGCTCCGTGTCGTTGTTTGATCACCAAGTACGGATTGGTCATTGGTCACAGGGTTCACTGGAGCCCCTGTTGTGAATGGCACTGTTGCAGCAAATTGCACAGGGAGCGCTGCCGCGATAACACCAGCAAACTTCGCTACCGTTGTATTACCACTGCTGGTTGTGTAGCCTTCGCTATCAGTTGTCGCATTACCAGTAGCATCAGCGCTCATTGCTGTTACAGTATGTTTACCGTCAACAAGTACACCGCTCTTCGCCGACCACACTCCGCCAGCTGGCGTCGCAGTAAGTGGTGTTTGATTATCAATAGCTACGGTTACATCTGAAGAATCGTCGCTTGTGCCCGATACAGTGTAGGTACCGTCACTATTGCGAGTAAAGTTTGTAATCTTTATGTTAGGAGCAGTACGATCAACGATAAATGGAACAAAAATCTGTGAAGAAATACCAGTGCGGTTACCCGCAAGGTCATCTGCCCAGATACGCACCCAGTAATTGCCATCAGGAAGTCCTGAAATATTCAGCGTACCAAGCGCACCGTTATCTACATTGCCCGCGCCCGTAAATCCTGTCCATGGACCTACAGATACTTGTGCAGAATGGTCGGCGTTGTAAACACGAAGGTTGTAGTTCTTGAGGTTAGCGTCATTAATCGTACCTGCTACAGTCAGTTGATTAAGGTTTGTTAAACTATGATCTACCGTAACGCCGCTAACTGTTGGTGCAGTCTTGTCGTACGTAACAACCGACTGCGTACACGCAGATGTGTTGCCTGCTGCATCAACCGCCTCTACGCAGAAGTAGTAGGTACCTTCTTTATCGGCAAAGTCAGTCGGTACATAGCCACCATCACTTGTCTTTACCACATAAGTGTAACTATCGTGCCAAGGATTACTTGGGTTATCTTGATAGCCTGGGATATTTGTCCAAAATTTATATACATAATGATCAACATCACTCACAGTTGTATCTTTCCAACTAAGCGTCCCTTTTTGGATGTTCGTATAACCGCCCTGCGTTCCTTGATTGTTAGAGCCAATCCACGTAATGTCTGATGGTGCCGCAGGAGCTGTCGTGTCAATCGTTACACTCCATACAGTTGACCATGGACTCTTCGCGCCATTCGCGCCAACAGCACGAACCTGCCAATACCAAGTACCACTTGCGCCAACAGAATGCTCAGTTGGCCCCGTTGGCTGAACACCATGGTAGTCGCCTGTCCATGCAACATTTGAAAGATTACCGTTGGCATCAACTGCATTCGACTGCGAACCCTGCCACTCGTAGCTCGTAGCACCTAAGACAGCACTCCAGCTAAACCAAAAATCATTAGTATTGATAAGTGCAGTGTCACCTGGGTACGGAGTCGTTGGCGCGCTTAATTTCAAGCTATACGCGCGGTCACCTGACTGCTTAACGTTATTAACGAAGTCATACTGGTTATTTATATCAACAACCTTACCGACAGTTGTCTTATCGACGTAAATACTTGGTGTCGTCTCATCGTGGTGAGAAGTGCCTTTTACAGTTAATACGGCGCCAGTTTTGTCGACATCCACACCGTCCCAGCCGTTATGCGCGGTAGATAAATCTGTAACCGTTACTTTCGAGGCATTTACATTAAGCCCGCTATAGTCATTGTCCTTAACCGTAACATCGTTAAGCACGACAGCTTTCACGCCAAAGACATTAATACCGTGAAGGTTAATACCACTATCACCCTCTTCAGTAAGGTTATTTACTGTAACATTGTTCGATTGAATGCCTATTGCCGAGTTATTGTCATTATCGGTCTTAATAAAACTTGGGCTCACGGTATAACCATTCCCGTTAACAACAACAGGCTTAGTAATTGTCGCCTGCTTCACAAGTGTCATGTCTGAATCAAGAGAAATCGTGTCGCTACCAATCGTATTTACACTACCGATACCTTTCAATACACTGTCGAGGTTATTGAGCGCACTATTCACATGATAGGTATACTTAGGCTTTCCATTAATCACCGTAGACGGACTAGCTACATGGAAACGGTAGCCGTTAATCCAGTCGACGTCCGTGGAGTAATTAAGCTTAACGTTGCTCGCATTAATAGCAAGGTTGGGAGCGTGCACCGATATTCCACCGTTGTTAACGGTAATATTCTTTAGGTTTGCTGTGCCGGTAGCATTATTGAAGTAAATCGAGCCACCCCAGCTCTTCTCATCGGAACGATCTTGCGGATTTGCAATACTACCATATTCAGCTTGATCAGTGAGGGTATTCGGCGTAATTGTACTGTTCTTAAGCGTAAAGTCATTACCTAATACTTCGATAGTCTTATTGGGCTCAACTTTTGGCATAAGGGTTAGCCCGCTAATCGAAACGTTGTTGCCAAAAACTGTCACAAGATTCTGCGTCGACCAGTTTCCATTAGCAGAAAAACCGGTGCCATAAATTGTTGGGTTTCCGATGCCATTGATTGTAATGTCATTTGCAGTAATCGGGAAATACCAGCCAGTCTGACCTTGTGCGGTGATATCGTTAAAGGCGCTCAATCCATAATTACCAGCGTGGATATTCCATACCTGGCCAGGAGCTTGATGTTCAATCGCATCTCGCAAACCTGCTACTGTACTGATATTGATTGCACCTGCAGCAAATGCAGACGGAACATTGCGCGATAAAAGTGGCTGCAGCACGAACGCCATAACAATAAACGATGCCGCGACCACCTTACCAAGACTTCGGGTTTCGCCCCTACGAAGTTGTAATGCCATAGATTATTCCCTCTCACTACCGCACTCCACTGCAGCATTATGATTTTGTTCCATTATATCACCGCGCTTATGCGACATCTAGCATTTCTTAAGGTAAGCCCCCTAGAGTTAACAATTGCCCAGCTTTCTGAAAGCTGGGCAATTGTAGAATTTTAAAGCTTTTAATTAGCTACTTTTTAGAGAGGCTCACCGTAAGCTTTACCCCTTCAACAGTGACTTCTTCAGTATAATCACCAGCTTTTGCGACACCATCGGCGAGTGTTTCAGTGTGAATCGTCTCCTTATGCTCGTCAATAGCTTTGGCAAGCTCCGCATCATCCGTCTCGAGCATTAGCTTAATGTGGTCATCAACATTAAGCCCAGCCTTCTTGCGCGCAGCCTGCACGTACCGGATTACTTCACGCATCAAGCCTTCGCGTTTAAGTTCAGCGGTAAGCTTCTCGTCAATTGCTACACTCTCACCTGTCTTCACGAGCTTAACATTAAGCTCGTCGGTAAGAATCGCCTCGTAATCAACAAATTTACCAAGGCTCGGTACACTCACACTCGCAAGTGGCTGACGAACCTTAAGCCCAGCCTTCGCACGAAGACTCAAGCCTTCATTAACATAGCTGCGGACTTGCTCCATTTCATCAAGCACAAGTTGGTCAACGCCAAACTCCGTAGGCCAATCAAGCAAGTGTACCGATTCACTACCACCACCAAGCTTCTGGTAAAGTTCTTCCGCAAGGAATGGCGTAAATGGCGCCAAGATGAGCGAGAGCTTTAAGAGCACGTAGTGAAGCGTGCGGTATGCGTCATTCTTATCGCCATCGTCCTCACTCTTCCAGAAGCGGCGGCGGCTGCGACGTACATACCAGTTACTTGCGTCTTCAATGAATGGTAGGATTTCAGCCATCGCATCAGGAAGATTATATGCATCCATATTGCGCGTAATATGCTCGTTCAACTGGTGTACACGGGAGACAACCCATTTATCAAGTGGGTTCGTAACATCTGCCGGCGACAGCGTTTGTGCCTGCTTCGGGTCGAATTCCCAGCCATCAACTTCAGCGTACATCGTAAAGAAGTCGTACATGTTCCAAATCATACTAAGCTTACGCGCTACATCCCCAACGTCCTTATCGTGAAGCGCAAAGTCTTCACCGTTAAGCACGGGGCTACTAAGAAGCAAGAAGCGAAGCGAATCGGCACTGAACTTGTCCATCAATTCGTTCGGGTCAGTAAAGTTACCATATGATTTGCTCATCTTACGGCCATCATTGCCAGCAAGCGTACCAGTGGTAATCACGTTCTTAAAGCTATTTGTACCAAAAAGCGCCACGCTCATTGCATGCATATAGTAGAACCACGCACGGACCTGACCAACGTATTCAACAATGAAATCACCCGGGAAATTAGCTTCGAATTTCTCCTTATTCTCAAATGGGTAGTGGAACTGCGCGAATGGCATCGAACCAGCCTCAAACCAGCTATCCATCACTTTATCAATGCGAGTGTATTCTTCGCCGTCGATTGTGAACTTCACTTCATCAATCCATGGACGGTGATAATCTTCAAGTTCTATCCCACTAAGCTCTTTGAGTTCGGCGTAGCTGCCGACAACCTTAATCTTGCCATTCTTAGTCTTCCAAACAGGCAGCGGTGTCGCCCAGAAGCGGTCACGACTCAAGTTCCAGTCAGGTGCTTGCTCGATATTTTTAGCAAAACGACCGTTCTTGAGGTGTGCCGGGAACCAGTTCACATTACCGTTCTGCTCAAGCATCTGCGTCTTCTGGTCGGCGATGTTGGCAAACCAGCTCGGGTGCGCGCGGTACATGAGGCGCGTACCGCAGCGGTGACAGTGTGGGTAGCTGTGGCGAATATAATCAATCTTCCATACAATACCACGCTCTTTGAGCTCCTTAGCAATCGCCTTGTTCTCTTCCCAAACGTTCTTACCGAGCCAATCACCTTCAGTGTAAAGGCCATTCTCATCAAGTACGTGTACGACAGGAATTTTCTTCTCGCGTGCAAGCTCAAAGTCCTCTTCACCATACGCTGGCGCAAGATGCACAATACCCGTACCATCTTCGTCGCTCACATAATCTGCAGCCCAAACCTTATGTGCGTTCTTGCCACGGTTCACACCAAGGAGCGGTTCGTAACTAAGCCCGACGAGTTCTTCGCCCTTTAGCTCGCGTAGCACTTTGTATTCGAGTGGCTGGCGCTTTTCATCAACAAATACCTTCGCTACAAGCTCTTTCGCAACGACTAATTTTTCACCTGCAACTGCAACCTCTACGTAAGTAAAGTCTTTGTTTACGGCGACCGCAGTGTTCGCAGGCAACGTCCAAGGCGTGGTTGTCCATGCAAGAAGTGTCCTGCCATTTTCAAGTTTGAACTTCACGAACACGCTCGGGTCGGTCACATCTTGGTATGCGCCAGCATCCATCGTAACCTCGGCTTTTGAAAGTGGCGTACTGTCGAGCGTACAGTACATAAGCACCTTCTCACCTTCGTAGATTTTACCCTTCTCGTAAAGCTCCTTAAACGCCCACCAAATAGACTCCATGTAGTTCTTATCCATGGTCTTGTAGGCACCCTTAAAGTCCACCCATCGACCAATGCGATCAATCACATCCTCCCAGTCGGCGGCCGTTTGCGTCATGTACGCACGCGTTGCAACGATGTATTTTTCAAGGCCATAATCAAGTACGTCTTGATGACTACTTAGCCCAAGCTTCTTCTCGCTAAAGCGCTCAGCAGGTAGTCCATGACAGTCCCAACCCCAAACGCGCTCCACACGCTTGCCTTTCATCGTCCAATAGCGTGGCACTGCATCTTTTACGATACTACTGAGAAGCGTACCGTGGTGTGGCACACCAGAGATAAATGGAGGGCCATCATAGAATACGTATGCATCCCCCGCTGGGCGGTTTTCAACGGATTTCTCAAATGTGTTTTCCTGCTTCCAGCGCTTCACCCAATCTTTTTCATATTCGAGTGCGCGACGTCGTGTACCATGTTGAAACTTCATTGCTTATCTCCTTTTCTTATCATCATTACTTCTGGAATCATATCGTCAAACAGTGTTTCTGATCCTGGCACTTCCTTGAATCCCCACTTTCGGTAAAAAGCCTTTGCGCGTTCATTGTAGGTAACAACTCCGAGCTCAATTGGCTTTTCAGGATCGCTCCAGTCAATAATCTTCTGCATAAGTGCTCCGCCAATACCTTTACCGTGCCAGTTCTTATCGGTATAGAGCGAGCCAACGTGCTGACAGCCCTCGTCATCGACATGCGGTGTAGCCATTCCAATCACCTTGCCATATTGATCAAGCGCCACCCAGCCCGCGCTCTTCGGATTACCAAGTCGCTCCAAACGTCGCGCACGTTTTTCATCCGACATTTGGTCTGCATTACGTGCCTCCACCCATTCACGAGTCACACCAGCTTCGTCATTCACATACGTATCGAGCCATGATTGTAAGCGCATACGATTGCCTTCGTCAATCGTTGCTGCAGTAAGCTCTGTGATGGTGAATTGTGGCTGCTCGGTCATAATTTTCTCCAAAATAAAAATCCCTTCTCGCTACTGGAATCCGATAATTCGGACGGTACCATCCAGTTTCGAAAAGGGATAATCCTTGTCGCACTTCATTGTCACTATTTCGCCGTGTACACGCTGGATTCTACTAGAGCCACCAGAGGTAGAGCTCGTTCTTTCCAGAACTCGCGGGTGATAACCGCTCAAACGTTTGACATTATTGTAATACAGTTCGTGCTATTTATGCAAATAGTGCCGTACCGTACTTTGCAATAATTGCCACCACAATCAGTACAATAATCGAGAAAAGCGCTACTTTGTCGTAGTCGCGTTCGATAAAGCGATGCGCACGCTCAGAAACTTCTTTTGTAAGATAAAGGTTGTTCTCTCGAATGTTATAACGTGTAATTGCAAACCACACGAAGGTAGTCGTCGCCGTTACGAGCAGGCACCAAGGGCAAAGCGCACCAATCACAAAGTAACTCTGGCTAAGCAGCCAGTACGCGAATATAAGACCAAGTGTGTAAAAAATCTGAGCCACAAACATAAATGCACGTGGGAACTTCACACCAGCAAGGCCAGCGATCGCTACCGTGATAACAATTGGTTCAGCCACCAGACCAAGAAAACTATTTGGAAAACCAAACAGGTTAGCAGCAGGGCTCAACCCTACCTTCGCACAGTTCAGAATAATATTAATACTACAAGAAAGAATCGCGTTTGGATCTTTTGCAAGCTCAATTGCTTCGATAGAAAGCACGAAAGCCGCAATCAAGCTACAGATCGCCCCAACAAGCATACTAAGAAAAATCCAGCGATTGTCGCGGATTTTGCGATCCTCATGCGTAAAATAATCTTTAATCTTGTGTAGCATAGTAACTAACCTCGCTTATTGTTGGGAGCATCGTGCCCGCCCATAAATTCTGCATTTGCCCATCATTGCCAAGTGCAATAATACTCGGGTATTCAACAATATCATATGTACGGCAAAATGAACTACCTTCCGAAGAGTCCGGGTCAAGCACCTCAAGTTCACGGCCTGTCTGGCGCGCAAAATCCGTTATAAACGTATCGACAGCTCGTGCGTAGTCGGTGTTCTCCTTAGTAATCACAACCACTCGCATACTAGTTGCCCTTCTTGCGTTGCTCTAAGATTTGCACAAAATCATCAAGCGTTTTGAATTTGTGGAACACACTCGCAAAGCGCACGTAAGCAACCTCATTCTTTGCAGCGAGCTCATCGAGTACATAATCACCAATCGCCGTAGAATCAACTTCGCTCTCACCAAGCTCGTAAAGTCGCTCCTCAACCCTGTTGATGATCTCTTCTACCTCGACTTCCGACTTGAAAAACTTACCCACTGAACGACGAATTGCGTTAGCAAGCTTTTCACGATCAAAAAGTTCACGCGCGCCGTCTTTTTTGATAACAGCCAAATTCGGGTGTTCGATGCGCTCATACGTTGTAAAGCGATGCTTGCCATCCATTGTCTCACGGCGACGGCGAATGGTAATACCATCAGCAGACTCACGAGACTCCAAAACACGGCTATCACCGATCTTGTAGTTATGCGCCATACGTTATTCCCTTTCTAGGATTCGTCTGATTTGTTTTTCTTGCGGCGACGAAGAAACGCAGGTGTATCATCGTCATCCTCTTCAGCTGGTTGGTTCCAGATATTCTCTGTCGGCTCGGCAGCAAAGTGCTCGGCACCGTCAGAATGGTTAAGCTCCATATCGATGTCATTAACTGCTTTATCAATGTTTTCAGCAACAGGCGCCGAAGTAGTTGCAAGCGCACCAGGTCGCTCAAGCTC